>Ga0307995_1000533_pt1 | contig 26212 bp, 28 predicted proteins | sample EllFjometagen262_FD_203132 | JGI IMG/M metagenome (GOLD analysis project Ga0307995, IMG submission 203132) | Marine microbial communities from Ellis Fjord, Antarctic Ocean - #262 | ecosystem: Environmental > Aquatic > Marine > Unclassified | place: Southern Ocean | collected 2014-11-02 | reverse complement strand
TCTCTTGTAGCCGGAACAATAATGTCCATCCAAGAGAAAAAAAGTGCAAAAGGAAATTCTTATGCAATTGTAAAATTTAGCGATAACAAAAGTGAATTTGAAATATTTCTATTCTCTGATTTGTTTTCATCTAATAGAGAAAAGTTAAAAGAGTCTAATTCTTTTATTTTGACCCTACATAAAGAAAAAAGTATTGATGAAAACAGTGTAAGTAGAGTCAATATTAGAAAAATAGTAGACCTTTCAGATTTAGTCAATAAGCCTTACGAAAAAGTATCAATAGAATTGAACAATAAAGAAAAATTGCAAGAGCTTAATGAGTTATTGAAAAGTAATGGCGAAACTAAAATTAGTTTTATTTTACGAGATAGTAATAAAAATTACTCCTTTGAGCTTCAGAAAAACAGAAAGTTTGATTTTAATTTGTTCAACTTAATAAAAAACAAGGAATACGTTAACAAAATAAGTTTTTAGAAGCTTGATTTGTTAGTTTTTTGAATGTATGAGTGCGTAATTTCGCACACAGCGTAAAGGAGTAAAATCCTACCGGTCTCGAAAGAGGTTTGCTGTGGTGGATTAACCGGAAAAACTATGAATATACCCGAAGTAAACATTAAACAATTATTAGAAGCCGGAGTACATCTAGGCCACAAAACTCTAAGATGGAACCCAAAAATGAAAAAATTCATTTTCGGAGAAAAAAATTCTATCCATATAATAGACCTTACAAAAACCGTTGTTTTTTTTAAGAATGCATTGACCGAAATATACAAATGTATCTCAAGTGGCGGGAAGATACTGATAGTATCAACAAAAAAACAGGCTTCAGAACAAATTACAAATTTAGCAAAAGAAACTGATCAATTTTACGTTAACTACAGATGGCTTGGTGGAATGTTAACAAATTGGAAAACAATACAAAATTCTATTAAAAGATTGAAAATGCTAGAAGACAGACTTTCAAGAGAAGACACAGGTTTTACAAAAAAAGAAATCTTAAAACTTGGCAAGGAAAAAGAGAAGCTTCAAAGATCTTTAGGTGGCATAGCAGATATGAAAAAGCTACCACAAATGATTTTTATTATAGACACTAACATAGAGTCACTTGCTGTTGCTGAATCTCGAAAACTTAATATACCCATCGTAGCTATTTTAGACTCTAATTCTGATCCCACAGATATACAATTTCCTATACCAGGCAATGATGATGCTAGAAGATCAATTAATTTATATTGTGATCTGTTAAAAAATACTATTTTGACTGCTTCAAAATTTATTGAGAAAAAACTTCCGGACAAAGAAGAAAAAGAAAAAACAAAATTAAAAAAACCGGACACTAAAGAAGTGGAAGTTGTAAAAGAAAAAAAAGCATCTAACTAAATTTTATTTTATGTCCAGTAAAGATCTACTTGAAAGTGTAAAAAAACTTAGAGAAATTACAGGTGTAGGCTTTAAAGATTGCAAACTTGCAATCGATGAAACAGGTGGTGACATAGAAAAATCTATTGAATTTTTAAGAAAAAAAGGAATAGCTAAAGCCACAAATAAAATGAGCAGAAACGCATCAGAAGGCTTGTGTCTTTTGAATGAAAAAGACGGCGAAGTATCTTTAATTGAAATTAATAGTGAAACAGACTTTGTTGCAAAAAATGAAATATTTATTTCTTTTTGCCGGGAAATCTCAATTATAAATTTTGAAAGTAGGTCTGATTTATCAAAAGTCAATAAAGCAGTCATGAAAAATAATTTACCGGTAGAAACAAATTTAATAGATCTCATTGCAAAAATGGGAGAAAAAATAACTATAAGAAGATCTATTTTTTTTGACAATACTAGTGGAAAAAACTCTTTTTATATACACGGAGCTTTAGAAGATAAAATTGGAAAAATAATATCAATTGTTAAAACTTCAAAACAAGACGAGATAGGAAAAAAAATAGCAATGCATGTCTCTGCATTATCTCCTATGGCACTTGATGAAACAAATTTAAAAAAAGAAATTATTGAAAAAGAAATGGAAATTATAAAAGCTGAACTTTTGAATTCTGGTAAGCCAGAAAATATAGTGGAAAAAATTGCAAAAGGTAAAATTAATAAGTTTATATCTGAAAACACGTTAGTTAATCAAGTGTGGATAATGGATACTAAAAAAACTGTTTCAGATATCTTAAAAGAAAATGATATAAAAGTATTAGATTTTATAAGATATAAAGTTGGCGAAGGGATGTAACTCATGAGTGGAGTATTTAACGAAAAAGATTACTCAGGTAAAATGGATAAAACCATTCAATCTTTTATTAAAGACCTAGCATCAATCAGAACAGGTAGAGCTAATCCATTAATGTTGGATATGATTAAAGTTGATGTTTATGGTCAGATGATGCCAATAAATCAATTAGCTTCAGTTAGCGTACCAGAAGCAAGATTAATTACCGTTCAAGTGTGGGATCAGTCCAACATAAAAGCGGTCGATGCGGCTATACAAAAATCTGATCTAGGAATAAACCCTCAGATAGACGGATCTGTATTGAGATTAAGAATTCCTGACTTAACAGAAGAAAGAAGAAAAGACTTAATCAAAGTATTAAAAACTATTGGAGAAAAAAATAAAGTAGCGATTAGAAACATCAGAAGAGAAGGTAATGACGAACTAAAAAAACTTACTAAAGATAAAAAGATAAGTGAAGATGAAAATAAAATATTTGAAAAAAATATCCAAAAAGTAACAGATGATCATATTGCAAATATTGACAAAATATTATCTGAAAAAGAAAAAGAAATCCTCCAGGTATGAATAGTCTTAATCACATTGCTCTTATTATGGATGGCAATGGAAGATGGGGGTTAAAAAAAAAAAAAAGCAGAAATTACGGCCATCTTGCAGGTGTAAAAACAGTCCAAAAAATTGTTGAAGCATCAATTGCATTTAAAGTACCGATTATTTCCTTTTTTGTTTTTTCAACAGAAAACTGGAAAAGGCCTAAGTCAGAAAAAAATTATCTTTTTAGTTTGATTAAAATTTATTTTAAAAAAGAAATTAACAATATTAATAAAAATAATATTAAAATTGTTGTCACAGGAAGGTTGAAAAAATTACCTCCAAAAATAAGTAATATTTTAAAAAGCGCTGTAAAGAAGACCGAAAAAAACAATAAATTAACAATTAATCTTGCGATAAATTATGGATCTAAAGCAGAACTAGTAGACGCGATTAAAAAAATTAATTACAAATCTCAGAAAATAACAGAAGATAATATTGACAAAAACTTATACTCCGATTTATCTTTTCCAGATATTCTTGTAAGAACAGGGGGTAAAAAAAGACTAAGTAATTTTATGCTTTGGCAACTTGCTTACACTGAAATTTTTTTTCTAGATAAATTGTGGCCTGATTTCACAAAAAATGATCTAAAAAAAATTGTTACCAAATATCGAATAACAAAAAGAAACTTTGGAGGTATTTAGGATGAAGAGTGAACTTATAAGTAGAATTCTGACATCAATAATTCTTTTACCAATTTTATTTTATGCAACAATTTATTCAGGTATTTACTTGAAAGTATTATTAATATTATTTTATTTTTTATCTGTATACGAAATAATTAAAAACACTAAAAACATACTATTTATTTCCATTGCAAGTATTCTATTGTTTTTTTCTTTCTATGCTTTTTATTTTTTAAGAGGGGACACTAAATATTCCTTAATAATTATTTTTTGGATTTTAATTTCCACTTTTTTTTCCGATATAGGTGGTTATATTTTTGGTAAAATAATTAAGGGAAAAAAGCTTATTAAAATTAGCCCCAACAAAACATATTCCGGTGCTATTGGTTCTGTCATTCTTAGTTGTTTGTCATTACCTCTACTAAATTTAGTGCAAGTTTTTTTTTTTAATAAACTGCTTGTTAATTTCTTGGAGTTTAATTTTCTATTTCTTACTGTTTTTATTTCTATTACCTGCCAACTTGGAGATCTTTCAGTTTCATTTTTGAAAAGAAAAATTAACATAAAAAATATAAGCAATATTCTGCCAGGTCACGGCGGTGTACTTGATAGAATTGATGGTTTAATATTTGTTCTAATATTTTGTTTTCTACTCAAATTATTTGCTTTAATTTAAATGAAAAAAAAAACTATTGCGATTTTAGGTTCAACAGGTTCTATTGGTGAATCAACATTAGACATAATAAAGAAATCTAATGAATTCAAAGTTGAATTACTAATTGCTAATAAAAATTATGTAAAAATAATTAACCAAATTAAAATTTTTAACCCAAGTATAATCGTAATAAATAATAAAAATGTTTATTTAAAAATTAAAAAAAAATATTTTAAAAAAAAAATTATTATATTAAATAACATTGATAATATTTTAAACCACATTAAACAAATTGATGTTACGGTATCTGCTATTCCAGGAATAGCAGGCTTAGAACCTACAATATTATTTACTAAAATAAGCAAAAAAATTCTTTTAGCTAACAAAGAATCAATAATTTGCGGTTGGGATTTAATAAAAAAAAAATCAATTAGGCATAAAACAGAATTGGTACCTATAGATTCTGAGCACTTTTCTATAAATACATTGTTAAAAAATTATTCACAAGATCAGATCGAAAAAATTTATATAACAGCTTCAGGTGGACCTTTCCTTAAGCTCAATATTAATAAATTTAAAAACATTAAACCAAGAGACGCGATAAAACATCCAAAATGGAATATGGGAAAAAAAATTTCTGTCGACTCATCAACTTTAATGAATAAGGTTTTAGAAATTACAGAGGCGTTAAAGCTTTTTCCATTTAAACTTAAACAATATGAAATTATAATTCATCCAGAATCACTTGTTCATGCAATCATTAAGCTGAAAAATGGAACATCTCTTTTTCTACACCATTTACCTGATATGAAAATTCCAATAGCAAATGCTTTATTAAAAAACTTTAATTATAAAAAATTTTTCAGCATAAAAAATAAAAATTATAATAAAATTCAAAATCTAAATTTTAGCCCAGTAGATAAAAAAAAATTCCCTGCTGCAAGTTTAATATCCGAAATGAACAGTAGAAAATCCTCTGCTATTATTATTAATGCAGCGAACGAAATATTTGTAGATGAATTCCTTAAAAATAATATTACTTTTAATGATATTGTTGGCTATTTGAAACTTGTTTTAAAGAATAAAAGCTATATAAAAACGTCACATTTGCCATCTAATAGTTTAAAAAATATTTATTTAATTGATTGCTGGGCAAGAGAAATTGCTTTAAAAATTGTTCATAGAAAAAATTAATCCAATGCTTAAAATTTATATCACATTATTTGTTTTGTTTTTTTTTAATTTGTCGGCAGAAATAGCTCAAAAATTAGAAGTTAAAGGCAACAGCAGAATTAGCGTCGAAACAATAAAAGTTTATGGCGATATAACTATTGGTAAAGATTATTCTGCTTTTGACATAAATAAAATATTAAAAAATTTATACGATACTGATTTCTTTGAGGATGTTAAAATTTCTTTAACAAATGGTGTTTTAGATATTTTTGTTAAAGAATATTTATATATTAACTTTGTCGATCTTGAAGGTGAAACATCTAAGACAATCAAAAAAACTGTTCTAGAAAGACTAAAGTTGAAATCAAAAGAAAGTTTTATTGAAAGTAGATTATCACAAGACATAAACCTAATTAAAAAGATGTATGCAACTATGGGGTATAATTTTGTTAATGTAGAGCCTAAGGTTAAAAAATTTGAAGATAGTCAAATAAACCTTCTTTACATAGTAGATAAGGGAAAAAAAACTAATATTTCCAAAATATATTTTGCTGGAGACAAAAAAGTTAAAGATAAAAGATTAAGAGACCTTATTGTTTCAGAAGAAAAAAAATTTTGGAAAGTTTTGTCTAAAAATACTTTTTTAAGCAGTGCTAATATAGAACTAGATAAAAGATTGTTAATTAATTATTACAAATCAGTCGGCTATTACGATGTTCAGATTTTATCAACTAATGCTGAACTTAGCCAAGAAAATTCAACTAGCTTGACCTACACAATAAATGCGGGCACTAGATATAAAATAAATAAAATTAGCACTAATGTTTCAAGTGTTTTAGACAAAAAAATATTTATACCACTACAGGAAAATTACACAAAAATTATTGGAAAATATTATTCCCCATTTAAAGTAAAAAAGTTGCTAGATGATTTAGATCTTTTAATAGTAAACAATGATTTACAGTTTATTGAACATTCGGTTAATGAAATTATAGAAGGAGATTCTATTGAGATTAAGATTAATGTTTTTGAAGGAAAAAAACTATTAGTAGAAAAAATTAATATTATAGGTAACACAGTTACGGATGAAGCAGTTATAAGAGCAGAGCTTTCGTTGGATGAAGGCGATCCTTTTAATAAATTAAAACTTGATCAATCGTTAGCTAAACTTAATTCAAGAAATTTATTTAGCGAAGTAAAAAGCTCATTAAGTGATGGCTCACAGAAAGATCAAAAAATCATTGACATTAAAGTTGAAGAGAAAGCAACTGGTGAAATTAGTGCTGGCGCTGGTCTCGGAACTAACGGAGGGTCATTTGCATTTGATGTACGTGAAAATAACTGGCTTGGCAGAGGAATTGCTGTAACAACTAGTCTTAATGCAAGTAAAGAAACCTTTTCAGGCGGTTTATCTGTCAGTAATCCTAACTATAAATTTTCAGGAAATTCTTTAAATTATTATATAAAAAATACAACTAATGATAAACCGGATTCTGGGTTTAAAAATAATATTATAACCGCTGGTATTGGAACTAAATTTGAACAATATAATAATATTTATATTTCACCAAGGTTCTCGGCTTCCTTTGATCAACTAAAAGTAGAAAGTACTGCTTCTGATTCTTTAAAAAAACAAAAAGGAGATTTTACAGATCTTAGCTTTGGTTATGGAATTCTTTTAGATGAGCGTGATAAAGTTTATGCTCCAACCGATGGATACGTTTCATCTTTTTCTCAATTACTTCCTGTTTATGCAGATTCTCCTTATATAAAAAACTCATACGGATTTAGCAAATATCAAGCACTGACCACAGATTCTGTTGGAACATTTAAATTTCATGCTGCTGCTATTAATGGATTAAATGATAAAGACGTCAGACTTAGTAAGAGAGTAAATTTAACTAATAGACAATTAAGGGGTTTTGAATCAGGTAAAGTTGGACCTAAAGATGGAACACGTTTTGTTGGTGGAAATTATACCATGGTCTCAAATTTCGAGATAAATCTTCCTAATATTTTGCCTGAAGTCACCAAAACTGACGTAGGCTTATACCTTGATGTCGGGAATGTATGGGGCGTAGATTATGATCAAAGCCTAGATAGTTCGAATAATATTAGATCTTCAGCAGGAATTCTTACTAACTGGATCTCTCCCATAGGACCGATGTCTTTTGTTTTTTCACAAAACTTGTCTAAATCAGATACAGATGTTACTGAAGCTTTTAGCTTTAACATAGGAACAACTTTTTAAATTAGAATGAAAAAATTTATTTTTACAACCTTATTTGTTTTGCTCTATTCGATTAATTCTTACGCAGATAATACACATTTTATAGATTTTACCAGAGTTTTAAATAACAGCAAACCAGGAGCCGAGGCTCAAAACAAAATAAAAGAAAGATTTTCAAGTGAGTCAAAAAAATTTCTTGAATTAGAAAAAAGTATTAGAAAATCAGAATCTGAAATTATTTCACAAAAAAAAACTTTACCGCCTGAAGATTATAAAAAAAAAGTTCAAGCTCTTAGAAAAAAAGTTGCCGAGACACAAAAAAATAAAAAAATTTCTTTTAACAACTTATCTAAACTAAGGAGTGATGCTAGAAAAGCATTATTAAAAGAGCTGGAACCAATTATACGAAAGTACATGGAAGAAAATAAAATTAAAATGGTAATAAACAAGCAAAGTGTTATCTTAGGTGATACTAATCTAGAAATAACAAAACAAATCATAGAGATTGTAAACAAAGAAGTGTCATCGATAAAACTCAACTAATCTCAATGAGTAAAAATGTTTTCTTTGAGCGAAAAGGACCCTTTCTTCTTAATAAAATTTTAGAAGACATAAATACAAAAAAAAAAATTAAAATATACGATATTAAATCCTTAAATGAAGCAAACAATTCAGACATAACTTTTCTTGAATCAGTCAATTATATTGATTTTGCAAAATCTACTAAAGCTGCATATTGTTTAACTACTGACAAACTAAAATTTTTTTTACCAAATACATGTGAGCCGATAATAGTGAAAAACGTACTTTTTGAATTGTGTAAAATTGCCAGGAAATTTTATCCTAATGCCGATATAGACACTCCTGATACGTCACTAAAAAAACCTATAAAATCAAAGTATCCAAAAGTAAAATTTGGAAATAATGTTTTTATTGGAAAAAATTGTAAAATAGGAACAAACACTACTGTTGGTAGTAACACAATAATAGAACATGATGTTATTTTTGGTAAAAATTGTACAATCGGTTCTCAAGTCGTTTTAAAAAATTCAATCATAGGGAATAACGTGGTTATACAAGACGGATGTAAAATTGGTCTAAAAGGATTTGGTTTTATTCCTTTAAAGGAAAAAAACTTAAGATTCCCTCACATCGGGAAAGTATTATTAAAGGACAATACCGAGCTTGGTGCTAATTGTACTATTGATAGAGGTTCTATAGGTGATACTGTAATTGGTAAAAATACCTTTTTGGATAATCAAGTACATGTAGCGCATAATGTAAAAATTGGAGACAATTGCATGATAGCGGGTCAAGTTGGTTTTGCCGGCAGTTCTGTGATTGGAGACAATGTTTCAATTGGTGGCCAAGCAGGTGTTTCTGGCCATTTAAAAATTGGAAATAATGTTAAAATTGGCGGTGGAAGTGGAGTTGTAAAAAATATACCTGACGGGACGGTTGTTATGGGGTACCCTGCCGAACCACTAAAAGAATTTATAAGGAATCAAAAAAAAAAATGAATAATTCACTAGACAGAAAAAAAATAGAAAGTTTGTTACCACATCGAGCACCAATGCTTTTAATCGACAAATTGATTAATATTGTTCCTTTAAAATCTGCAACAGCAATTATGCATGTAAAAAAAGATAGTTTTTTTGTTCAAGGCCATTTTCCTGAACAACCGATTATGCCTGGAGTTTTAATAGTAGAAGCTTTCGGTCAAGCCGCTGCTGCATTAACTGCACACGGGATTGACCCAAAAGAATATGAAAATAAATTAGTTTACTTAATGGGAGTAGATAAAGCTAGATTTCGTAGTCCAGTTATACCTGATTGTATGCTACATTTAGAAATAGAAGCCATCAGGTCACATGGCAGAGTTTGGAAATACAAAGGTACTGCAAAAGTAGACGGAAAAAGAATGGCAGACGCCGAGTGGTCAGCAACTATAGTTGATAAAAAATGAAAACTAATTCTAGCATTATTTCAAAAAAAGCTAAAATTGCCACGAATGTAAAAATTGGTCCATTTTGTAATATTGGAGATCACGTTCAGTTAGATGAAGGTGTTGAATTAATTTCAAATGTACATATTGAAGGTAATACTAAAATTGGAAAAGGAACTAAAATTTTTCCTTTTGCAAGTATTGGAACCGTTCCACAAGATCTGAAATATAAAAACGAACCAAATAGTTTAATCATAGGTGAAAGAAATATTATTAGGGAGTATGTAACCGTTAACCCAGGAACCGAAAGTGGTCGTAGCGTAACAACCATAGGTAACGATTGTTTGTTTATGATTTCATCTCATATTGCTCATGATTGTAGAGTTGGAAACAATGTGATTATAGCAAACAATGTTCCACTAGGAGGGCACGTAGTTATTGAAGACTCAGTTATAATAGGAGGAAACTCTGCAGTTCAACAGTTCACTAGAATTGGTAGAATGGCCATGATTGGTGGCATGACCGGTGTATTAAAAGACGTTATCCCGTTTGGCCTGTCAATTGGCAACCGGAACTACTTACAAGGATTAAATTTAATAGGCCTTAGAAGAAGAAATTATGAAAATAAAAAAATCATAGAACTCGATAAAGCTTACAAAGAAATTTTTTTATCAAAAAACCTTCATGAAAATTTAGGTAAAATAAAAGAAGAATTTAAAGAAAACGAACTTGTTCAAGAAGTCGTTAACTTCATAGCAAAGGATAAAAAAAGAGCAATTTGCGCTCCACTAAACGAAGAGTAAGATGATTGGGTTAATATTTGGAGAAACTAATTTCCCAAAAGAGATTTTAAAAAAAATAAAAAAAATAAAAAAAAAATACTTAATTATTGATTTAACAAAATATAAAACTTTTAAAAAAAATAAACACTTTAATTCTGTTTCAATTGGTCAAATAGGAAAAATCATAAATATACTGAAAATTAATAAATGTAAAAAAGTAATTTTTGCCGGCAAGGTTAATAAACCTATCTTCTCAAACCTTAAATTAGATTTAAAAGGTGTGTATTATATTCCAAGAATTATCAAAGCTTCTAAAGTTGGAGATGCAGCTATTTTAAAAGAAATTATTAATATTTTTAAAATTGAAAAAATTAAAACTTTAAATTCACTAACATTTAATCCTGAGCTCAGCTTAACAAAAGGTATTCACACAAAAATAAAACCCAACAATCAAGATCAACAAGACATTAGAAAATGTATATTAATCCTTAATAAATTAAATAATTATAATTTTAGTCAGGGCGCAATCGTTAGAAATAATAAAGTTCTATCAATTGAAACAAGTAGTGGAACAGAAAGTATGCTAAAAAAAATTAAAAAAAAACCAAATATATTAAAAGGTGTTTTAGTTAAGTTTCCGAAAAAAAAACAAGATTTGAGAATTGACCTTCCTACTATTGGCCTGCAAACAATATTGAAATGTCACAAAGCCGGACTAAAAGGAATAGTTTTAAAAGAAAAAAAAAATATTTGTCTAGATAAAAAAAAATTAATTAATTTTGCAAATAAAAAAAAAATGTTCATTACGGTTATATGAAGAAAATTTTTATACTATGTGGAGAACCCTCCGGTGATAAACTGGCATCAAAAGTTATAACTAAACTTAAAATAATTAATTCAAACATAGAATATTTGAGTGTAGGAGGTGAGAGCCTTAAATCTTTAGGAATTAAATCAATATATGATTTAAAAGAAATAACTTATTTGGGATTTACTAAAGTGGCACTGAATATATTTAAAATTAATAATAAAATTAATAAAACAGCTGAAGCTATTTTAGAATTTAAGCCAGATATCCTTTTTACCGTAGATAGCCCTGACTTCACACTAAGAGTAGCCGAGAGAGTAAAGAGAATAAATTCTAACATAAAAACAGTTCATTATGTTGCTCCTCAAGTATGGGTCTGGAGAGAAGGAAGAGTTAAAAAAATTAAGAAATTTATAGATCACATTTTATTATTATTTAGTTTTGAAAAACCTTATTTTGACAAAGAACAGGTAAGTTGTGAATTTGTGGGTCATCCATTGCTGGAAGACAAAAGTGAAGACAAAATTGACATCAATCAATTTATAGGAAAAAATAAAGCCTTAATATCTGTCTTTCCTGGAAGCCGAATTTTAGAAATTAATATACTAACGCCGATTTTACTTAATTTCATTAAATTGATGGAAGCAAAATACAAAGATATCACTTTTGTTTTTCACTCAACCAGAGAACACAGTGAGTTAATTCAATCTTATATTAAAAATAGTACGTTGACCAATTGCGAAGTTATAAGTGATGACAAAATTAAAACTCACTTACTTAAAAAATCAATATTTGCTGTCACAAAGTCTGGAACTGTTTCTCTTGAAATATGTAATGCTAAGATACCATCTATTATCATTTATAAAATGAATTTTATTAATTTTTTAATAATAAAAATATTAGTTAAAATTAAGTATGCAAATATAATAAATATTGCTGCAAATGAAGAAATTATTCCTGAGTTACTACAATCAAAATGTAACTCAAAAAATATTTATAAAGTTGTAAGTAATTTTTTAGACACTCCTTCAAAACTACAAGAACAGGTTGCAAAAACTCAAATTATTCTAAATAAATTTAAAACCAATAAATCTCCATCTGAATTAGCGAGTAAAGCTCTAAATAACCTCCTTTAGTTACTCACAATATTATAAAAAAAAGCTTTAATAAAAGATCTAAAGAGTAGATTATATCTCAATGCCTTTAGCACTACTGTTAATTGTAGGAATTTTATACGTCGGAACTGTAGACAGGCAAGAGAATAAGCTTGAGGTGAAACAAACTTCTCAAGTTTCAATTACCAAAACTTTAAAAAATAATCCTACAATAGAAGAAGTTAAAGTTGAACCAAAAGAACCAGAGCTAGTAAAAGAAGAAGTTAAAGTTGAACCAAAAGAACCAGAGCTAGTTAAAGTTGAACCAAAAGAACCAGAGCTAGTCAAAGAAGAAGTTAAAGTTGAACCAAAAGAACCAGAGCTAGTTAAAGTTGAACCAAAAGAACCAGAGCTAGTCAAAGAAGAAGTAGATGTAACTGAGCCCCCAAAGAATTATCTAAACTTAGTCTTATATATAATTGTTGGATTGCTAGTTTTTTTTACAGGAATGTATTTTTTTTCAAATAGAAGAAGTGGGCAATTAGCTAGCAGCACAGTCGATAATTCTAGAGTTGATATAGAAGAAAATATTGTTCCCGATACTCAAGATCAACAACCTGCTGAAGAAACAACTCAACCCGAAACTCAAGAACAACAACCTGCTGAAGAAACAACTCAACCCGAAACTCAAGAACAACAACCTGCTGAAGAAACAACTCAAACCGAAACTCAAGAACAACAACTTGCTGAAGAAACAACTCAACCCGAAACTGAAGAACAAAAACCTGCTGAAGATGAAACTCAGCCAGACAAAACGGAGCAAAGACCCGTTGAGGAAGACGAAAATAATAACAAATAACCAAACCAATGCTCGCCTTATTTCAGTAAGATCTTTCTAATCCCCACTAACTTTTACTTTATTTTTCTACTTAGAAAGATTGGATTAAAATAATTTATAGCGCTTCAAGATAGTAGGTGGGCTATTAAAAGTGCAGTACCACTTAATCTAAAAATATTTTTCAATACCATCCATATTTTTATTTGTTTATCGTTATTTTGATTCCTATATAGTTTTTCAATTCTCCAACCAATTAAAGAAGCAAAATATAAGTAAATTGAATAAGCTAAATAACCTGTCATTAGAAACTTATATAGAAAGAATTTCGATTAAGCAAAATAAGATGGTTAGAGTAGAAGGACATGTTTTGTTTTCACACAACCTTCGGGCGGCAGGAGCAAAATAAACAGACAAAAACAACTCTACTAATGCGTTAATTTATAATGAAAAATAGTTTATTAACTTTTTCTTTAAAGTTTTAAATACTTAATGACACTCTAGGCCATATTTTTTAAGCCTCCAATAATTGTATGGCCATGGTGTTAAAAATCCTACCATCAACATGATTGGCACTACCCAAAATGTAAGTTGCGCTCCACCTGTTAAATAAAAATCTGTTAAATTCATTGATATTTCCATGCTCACCATTGAAATAAAGCTCATACCACAGGCTGTTTTTAGTGCATTAATAAAAATAAATTTTTGTCTAATTAGAATAAAAGTCTCAAGCATAATACTTGTTATCAAACCATTAATGATTGCCAAAATCATTATGCCAGCAATGGGAAAAGAAATCTGAGTTAATTGAAAAAACAATATTGTTCCAAAATCTCCTATTGAACAACCAATAACACACCACATAGTATTTTTGGCACTTTTCCCCCATGTTTTTTTACAGCTCCAATTGAAAGTATCAGGTGTCATAAATACTATCTTCTATTAAATATTATTTTTATTAAGTAAAGCGGAGTTCCTAAAAACCATAGGGCTATTAATTTTTCGATTATATTTAAAGACAAGTATAAAACACCTAAATTTCCGTTCCAAAATGAAAACTTAACTGCCCATTCTAAAAATTCCAATGAAATGATTAAAAATATAAATGTAATAAGTCCACAGAAAGCAATTGCCTGAATTTCATTAATATATTTCTTCATTTATATTTAAATTTCTAAAAGTAGTTTTTTCCACCTTTTAAGTATGCACATTTTTCACAAGTTGGAACAACATCAGGTGGTACATCTAAGTCAAGAACTTTTTTCATTTCTAACAACTTACCTTCAATCCAAGAAGTATTTACCTTGTATGGAATAAGAGTGCTTGTAAAATTTATTTTATTCTCAAATTTATTATTAGTTTTTTCACCATTACAGACATAAAAATAAGACATATCGGAAACATCAAAATTCATTTTTCTTAAAATATGAACGTAGATATCCATTTGTAATTTATAGCCTAAATGCCATTCACTATTTAAGTAAGATTGTGCCGCCACTGGGTAGCTTGAAGATTGAGCTTTATAATCTACTACGATCAGTTTTTTTTCCTTAAGATCTAACCAAACATCATCTATACCTCCGTGTATTATTAAATTTGTTTTTTTATCTAAGTATGAGATTCCACCCTTTAAAGAGTTTCTCCACAGATCTAAATCTTTGTGTTGAAATGGAACAAAGTCTAAATTGTGCCTAACCATCATAGGATGAGGTTCTTGATTACTTCGATATTGATCAAATTCTTTTTTTAAAAGTTCATCCACGGCACTATTTAATGCCCAACCTGGCATAGATGGTTCTTTTAATCCTACAACACGATCTAAATAGAAACATCTTTTACAACTTAGAAAATTACTTAATTTAGATCTACTAATTTTAAACGGAGCATTTGACTTTTTATCGTAAAACGAACTTTTTCTAACTCTAAAAGAAGCAGCTTCTTTCATCGTCTATATACTACTTAATCTTTTTACCACTTCAGCTTTGTCCAGTGATAGAATAACATCATACAATCCTGGACCAAATCTAGAACCTGTTAATCCTATTCGCAGTGGTTGGCCCACTCCTTTAAAATTAGTCTTATGGTTCTCAATCAATAATTTAATCAATGGTTCTAAAGTTTCTTTATTTAGAGAAGGTAGTTTTTTAAACTCAGATATGAAATCCTTTATTATTAACTTAGATTGATCGTTTAATAACTTTTGATCCTCATCACCGATCTTTATATCATCATCTATTATGTATTGAGCATTACTAAAGATATCCTCAAGTGTTTTTGCTTTATTTTTTAAAAACCCTATACACTTTATAAGAATATCATCTTTTGAAACATCAAAAGGTTTTTTATATTTTAACACATATTCTTTAAATAATTTAAATAATTCCTTCTCATCAATTTTTTTAATGTAAGTTTCGTTCATTGAAAGTATTCTAGACATATCTAATTTTGATGGTGATTTTCCAACCCCATTTAAGTCGAATAAATCAATACTTTCTTGTTTAGTAAATATTTCCTTGTCTTTGTGAGACCAACCTAATCTGAGTAAATAGTTTCTTAGTGCATCAGACATAATTCCTATTTTCTTGTAGTCTTCTAGTGTCGATGCATTGTCTCTTTTTGATAATTTTTTCCCTTTGTCACTATGTATCAAAGGTATATGTGCAAAGTTTGGTACCTCCCAAGTCATAGCTTCATAAATTTGTTTTTGTTTAAAAGAATTTATCATGTGATCATCACCTCTAATAATATGTGTAATTTTCATTTCATGATCGTCTACAGTCGCTGACAATTGGTAAGTGGGTGTGTTATCTTTTCTTAAAATTACAAAATCTTCTATTGTTGAATTTGATATATTCTTATCACCTTGAACTAAATCTTTAATTAAAGCTGATCCTGAAATTTTACTTTTAAATCTTAAAACTGCGGGTTTATTCTTTTTATCTTTTAGATCTCTACATTTACGATTATAAATAAAAGGTAAGCTTTTTTTTTTAGCTAAAGCTTTTTGATCTTCAAGTTCTTCAGCTGAACAATAACAATAATAAGCAAAATCCTTTTCGACTAATCTCTTTGCTATAGCTGTATGTTTGTCAATATTTTTAGATTGAATATACTCTGCACCATCATGTTTGATGCCCAACCAAGATAATGAATTTATTATTTGGTTTTTAAATTCATCTTTTGATCTTTCTTTATCTGTATCTTCTATCCTTAAATAATATTTACCGTTATTTTTTTTTGCCAACAGCCAATTAAACAAGGCTGTACGAACACCACCAATATGAAGAGGCCCAGTAGGAGAGGGCGCAAACCTACAAACAAAACTCATGTGTTCTAATTAGACTATTTTAATGAAAGTTTCTATACAAAGAGACTAGTTTACCTTGAATTTTTATTCTACTAGCAGCATATATTTTAGTTCCATAATTTTTATTTGCTGCTTCAAGAGCAATTGTGTTACCTTTTTTTCTAATTCTTTTTAAAGTTGCTTCTTGGTCGTCAATTAACACTACAGCAATCTGACCACTGTCAACGTTGCTTGTTTTTTTTACAATTACAGTATCACCATCATTAATACCCGCCTCAACCATTGAGTCACCTTTAACCTTAAGTCCGTAATGCTCACCGTTATTTTGTAAATCTTCAGGCAATGTAACTCTATCAACTTCTTGTTGTATGGCTTCTATTGGAGTACCTGCTGCAATACTACCTAATACTGAAATTTCGCTAGCTGTGCTCGGTGTTTTATCTAACCCCCCTTTAATTATACTTGGAGTAAAGGTGTTAAAGATATCGTTAGCACTGGCATTTTCTGGTAGCTTAACAACCTCAAGTGCTCTTGCCTTATGTGCTAGTCTTCTGATAAACCCTCTTTCCTCCAAAGCTGAAATTAACCTATGAATTCCTGACTTCGACTTGAGGTTGAGGGAATTTTTCATTTCCTCATAAGATGGCGAGATACCAGTCGAACGAATTTTTTTATTTATATAAAGAAGTAAATTTTTTTGTTTTTTTGTAAGCATAAGAACAAAACCTGTACATATGTTCTACAAAAGTTCTCTTTTAATATCAACCTCTAATTAACCCTTATTTCAAAGGTTAATTGATAATATTTCCTGAATTAATTTGCTTGGATGAGCGTTGGAGAGAATCGATTCACCAATTAAGAAATTTTTGATGCCAGTTCTATCATAAATATATTGAGCATCTTTTTTATTTTTAATTCCACTTTCAGAAATTAATGGTCCTTTATGGGAGGTTAATTTTTTTTGCACTCTAATCGAATTGTCCAAAGAAATATTTAGAGTTTTAAGATCTCTGTTGTTAATACCTATTATCGCCTCACTATATTTTAAAGCACACTCAGCTTCCTGCTCATCATGAACTTCCACGATAACACTTAATTTATTTTTTAAAGCCTCGTCATAAATTTCATCTGCTTGTTTTATAGACAAAGCTGATAAAATTATTAAAATACAATCACAGCCAAAACTTTTTGAATAAGAAACCTGGTAAGGATCAATAAAAAAATCTTTAGCTAAAACAGGTAATTTAATTTTTTTTTTAATATTGAAGATGTAATCTAGATTTCCTAAAAAAAATTTTTCTTCAGTTAAAACTGACAAGCAAGTAGCATTGTTATCAGAATATAAATTAGCAATCTTAACAGGATCAAAATCTTTAATTATAACTCCAGCAGAAGGACTAGCTTTTTTAATTTCAGCTATTAATGAAACTTGATTTTGTTTTTCACGGTCAATTATAGTTTTTTTAAAATTTAAAAAATTATTTATGGATTTAATTTTATAATCAATAGCACTTAATGAAATTCGTTCTTTTACAATTTTGAGATCTTCTTTTTTTTGTTTAATAATTTTTTCTAAAACGTTTTTCATTAAATAGCTTTAATTTTTTGTAAATGCTCAAAAACTTTTCCAGATTTTAAATGTTGTTTGCTAGATTCATAAGCTTTTTTAAAATCTTTTTCTTGATTTGAAACTATTAAACCGGCTGCAGTATTCAAAGCAACAGAATCAGCAAATTCATTATTTTCACTTTTATATATATCAATTATTTTCTGAGCATTGTACTCAGCATTTTTACCTCTTAAATTTTGTTTATTTTTATTAGTAATATTTAAATCAGTAGGGTTAATTATAAAGCTCTTAATACTACCATTATTCAGTTCAACAATTTTAGTTTTTGCAAAAGGAGAGATTTCATCCATTCCATCTTCACTATGAACAATGAAAGCATTTTCAACATTATTTTCTTTTAAAGCCTCTGCAAATGGCATCATCCACTTTTCATTAAAAACTCCCACAACTTGTTTTTTAACCTGTGCCGGGCTGCTCAATGGACCAATAAGATTAAAAATTGTTTTTTTACCTATTTTTTTTCTAGCTCCAGCTACATACTTCATAGCCTGATGGTAATACGGAGCAAACATGAAAGCAAAACTCACTTTCTTGATAGATTCTTCTGCTTCTTCTGCCCCTAGATTAATCTTTATTTTTAATGCCTCTAAAACATCAGCTGATCCACAGTTTGATGAAACTGCTCTGTTTCCATGCTTAGCAACGTTAACACCCATGCTTGCCAAAACAATTGCTGCTGCCGTTGAAATATTTAAAGAATTTTGTCCGTCACCACCAGTTCCACATGTATCTATTGTACCGATTGGAGCTTTAACTATCGCAGCTTTTGACCTCATCACAAAAATTCCACCAGCCAGTTCATCTTTGGTCTCACCTTTTTTTGAAAGAGCTTCTAGAATTTTTACAATGCTTATTTCATCATATTTTCCATCCATTATGTTAAGAAAAAGACTTTTGCTTTCCCCAAAAGAAAGGTTTTCACTAGACTCTAATTTTTTAATAAAATCTGTCATTAATCTTAACGGTTTATAAAATTTTTGATTATTTGCATGCCTACTTTTGTTTTTATACTTTCAGGGTGAAATTGTACCCCATGTATATCATATTGATTATGCATAACTCCCATTATAGTTTTATTTTTAGTCTCAGCAGTGGTAATTAAGCAATCAGGCAAAGTTTTTTTTTCTATAATAAGACTATGATATCTAGTTGCTTCAAACGGTGATTTAATATTCTTAAAAATTCCGATTTTCTTAAAATATATTTTACTCATTTTTCCATGCATTAATTTTTTTGCTCCTATAATTTTGCCTCCAAAAACCTGCCCTATTATTTGATGGCCCAAACAAACACCTAAGATGGGAAAATCTTTATATAATTGTTTTACAATTTTAAGACAGTTACCTGCTTGTGAAGGATTACCAGGACCTGGAGATATAACAATTTTTTTATATTTATTTTTTATAATATCTTTAGGCGTAATTTTATCATTCCGAACTACATCAACTTTACATTTGAGTTTTGAGATGTAGTGAAACAAGTTGTAAGTAAAACTATCGTAGTTATCTATAAGCAGAACCTTCATTTAATCAACAGCACTCATTAGTGCTTTAGCTTTGTTCACTGTTTCTTGATATTCTTTTTCAGGCACGCTATCGGCAACAATTCCAGCGCCAGACTGAACATAAAATTTATCATTTTTGATCAGAGCAGTTCTCAGAGCAATACAAGTGTCAAATTCCTCACTGGAAGTAAAATATCCTATTCCACCCGCATAAAGTTTTCGTTTATTTTTTTCTAATAGATCAATAATTTCCATCGCTCTTATTTTTGGTGCACCACTGACGGTTCCAGCAGGAAAACCAGATAATAAAGTTTCAAATATTGAATTTTTTTTGTCAAACTGACCAACCACGTTAGAAACAATATGCATTACATGAGAATACTTCTCTACGGTAAAATTTTCAGTCACTTTGACAGTGTCAACTTTTGATACTTTGCCAACATCATTTCTACCAAGATCAAGCAACATTAGATGTTCTGATAATTCTTTTTTATCTTTTAATAAATCTTTCTTATATTTTGCGTCTTGAGCCTCTGTAGATCCACGAGGTCTAGTTCCTGCAATTGGTCTAATTGTGATTTGGTTGTCTCTCAATCGAACTAAAATTTCCGGACTACTACCAATTATTTTAAAATCATCAAAGTTAAAATAAAACATGAATGGTGAAGGATTAGATTTTCTCAAATGGTTATAAATTTCAAGCGGGGTTTTATTAATTTTTCTTTCAAATCTTTGGCTCAAAACAACCTGGAAGACATCCCCTTTAGAAATATATTCTTTTGCTTTTTTAACATTATTTTTAAATTGATTCTTTGAAATATTACTTTTTATTTTATTTTTATTTTTATGGTAGGTAAATTTTACAGGTAATTTAATATTACTGTAATCCTCGTAAGTCTCAAAGTTTCTTTTTATTAATTGATACTTTTCAAAATAATTATTTATTTTAGTTTCTGCATAAACGTTCTCAATAAAAAATATTTTTTTCTTCAAGTTGTCGTAGATAATTAAGTTCTTAGGTCTGGACATCCTCACATCCGGAATTTTAAGATCATCTATGCAATGGTCAGGTATATTTTCTGTATATCTAATAATGTCATAAGAAAAATAACCTACCAGCATAGAAGACATTGAAGGAACATTTCTAGGCAATTTAGTTTTAAATTTATGAATTAAATTATTTAAAAATTTTAAAGGCTTTTCTTTTATGATCTTTATTTTTCCTTCGAACTTTTCTGTAATAGTATTTTTATTAATATCCCATATTTTATCAGGATTTAACCCTATTATTGTATATCGACCTCTAATTATTCCTTTTTCAACAGACTCAAAAATAAAACTGTTTTTTTCAACCAGCAAAAAATTAAATATATTTTCAACTTGTTTGTAGTCTTTACACTTTTTAGTTTTATAGATTAGTTGATTTTTCTTTAATTGGTGATTTTTTTTAAAAGAACTAAAACTAATATTTAGTTTCATTAGAGGCTATTTTTAATACGACTTAACACTTTTTCATTTATTTTTACGTTATACTTATTGTTTATTGTTTTATCAAAAGTACGATAAATTTGATTAGCTAAATTAAACTTAGCTTTATTTTTATATTGATCATAATCTTTTATATTCTTGTCGAAAGGTAATTTTTTGGTTTTTTCAGATAAAATTATATAGTTCTTGGTCAACAAACTATCAGTAATTAATTGAAGATTACCATCGCTAACTCTGAAAATTTCTTTAATCATATTAGAATTAAAAATAGTTTCATTTTTAATATCTGTTATTGTTATTCTTTTAATTTCTAAATTATTATCATTACTAAATTTTTGAAATTGCTCTTTATTAAACTTTCCTGCAGACATATCTTTTACAATTTTTGTGTTACTTTCAATAATATGTTTCATTTTTAGTTGTGAAATTATAGATTTTTTAATCTTTTTATCTTTTAAAGTTCTAGCAATTTTATCTATATTTAAGACTTCACTTAAATAATATTTGTTATTAAGATTTATTAATTCAGGTTTGTTTGAAATCTTTGGGCTAAAAATTTTTGCAAATAGGTCGTCATCAATTTTTGTTATATCTTTACCTGTTTGATCTTTTTTTACATTATTTGTTTCTTTCACAACTATTAAAGATAAGTTAAACTCTTTAGTAAAGTTAATCATTTTATTACCATCTAAAATAGCATTTTCAATCTCATCAATTTTTTTAAAGTAAGATTCGTTGTATTCTTTTTGCCCTGTTAAATTATCAGGAAGAAGTTGCACATAATGTATTTTTTTAAAATCTTGAACGAAAAGAGTTTTATTTAATTCGTAAGTTTTTATAACTTCTTTTTCTGGTATTAAGTAATTTGCATACAAATTATCTAACTCTAGATATTGAATTATTTTTATTTGATTTTCATTTCCATATTCTTGTTCAATCAAAAATTCTGGCAAAGAAACACCTTCAGACAAAAAAGTTAATAACTGTCTTTTTTTCTCTTGTGCAGCTATATTTTGCTCAAACGTAGGGGCACTTATTCCGCTTTCTAATAAAAATTTTTCATATTCTATTCTAGAAAATTTATTATCTTTTTTAAAAGTTTCATCTGTAGTTATAATCTCTTTAAGCGATTTATTGTTTAAGTTCACACCCTGATCAATTATTTCAAGTTCGATAATTTTCTTTCCCACATAGTCAGTTAAAATTTTATCTAATAAATTTGTTTTAGCTATGCTGCCTCTCTGTTGTTCGTTTAAGTTGAGTCTATTTACATATTCAATAAAGTTTTGCGCACTTACTTTTTCAGAGTCTATTGTAACTACAACATTTTGATTTCCAGTTCTAAACACGTCACCCATACCCCAAAAAAGGAAAGGTAAAATGATTATACCTATTAAAATTTTAACTAAGAGAGATTTTGTTGCTTTTCTTATTGATGTGAACATTGTTTTAATTTAATAGAATGTTTTATATTTAACACACCTATAGATTAAAACATTAAATATGGCAAATAACATGAGGTATTTTATTGGAAACTGGAAGATGTTTGGTGTGCCTAAATCTATTAATATTCTCAATAAAATAAATAAATTTGCCAAATCTGACAAAAAATTTAATAAAAAATACAAAATAGTTATTACACCACCACATACTTTGATTCAGAGTTTTGCTAAATTTTTTCTAACCAAAAAAATTTTAATTGGCGCCCAGAACTGCTACCATAGAGATAATTTTGGAGCGAACACGGGTGCCATAAGTTCGTTAATGATTAAAAGTGTTGGAGCTCAATACGTTATAGTTGGGCATTCAGACAATCGTTCGGAAGGTGACACAGATGTAATGCTTAAAAGCAAAGTTGAAAACTCATTAGATAATAAACTAAAAGTAGTTTTATGCATAGGTGAAAACAAAGAACATAAATTAAATAATAAAACTTTTGAAGTATTGGAAAAACAAATTAAAAATGTTTTAGAAGAAAAATTTAACTCAAAGGATATTATTATTGCTTACGAACCAATTTGGTCAATTGGCACTGGGCAAATACCCGAAGCAGATGATTTGTTACAAACAACAATTTTTATAAAGAAAGTATTAAAAGATATTTTCAAAAAACAATCTGTACCCCCAGTTTTGTACGGTGGTTCTGTTGCTGGTAAAAATATTAGCCAATTTAAAAAATTAAACGAGATCGATGGTTTTTTAATTGGAGGAGCCTCAAAGTCAGACAAAAATTTTATTGATATAATAAAAAATTACTATAGATAGACCTAATGGAAAGCGTTTTACTTACTATAAATATTATTCTAGCTATTTTATTGGTTATTGTAATTTTACTACAAAGATCTGAGGGCGGAGCTTTAGGCCTAGGTGTTTCACAAGATAATTTTACATCCTCAAGAACAGCAGGGGATTTTCTTACTAAATTTACTTCAATATTAGCTGTTTTTTTTATAGTCACCAGTATTGCTTTGGTTTCGATTTCACGAGACGAAATAAGAGAAGTTCAATCTGTTATTGATTTAGAAAAAGAAAAAAATCAAAACAAAAACCTTCCACAAATTCCTGAAAACCAAAAATAGTCTTTGTTTTTAAAATAAAAATCGCTATAATATTTTTCCATGGCGCGATATATATTCGTAACTGGCGGCGTGGTTTCATCACTAGGCAAAGGTTTAACTTCAGCATCACTGGCTTCACTACTTCAATTAAGAGGCTACAAAGTCAAAATAAGAAAATTAGATCCTTATTTAAATGTTGATCCGGGAACAATGAATCCCTTTGAACACGGAGAAGTTTTCGTAACAGATGATGGAGCAGAAACTGATTTGGACCTCGGTCATTATGAAAGATTTACCGATAGACCAGCAACTCAAGAAGATAATATTACTACCGGTCAAATTTATAGAGATATTATTGAAAAAGAGAGAAGAGGTGAATACTTAGGAAGCACGGTTCAAATTATTCCTCACGTCACAAATAATATTAAAAAATTTATTTCTAATAAAGTTTCCAAAGAAGATTTTGTAATATGCGAAATAGGTGGAACAGTTGGAGACATAGAAAGTTTACCGTTCTTAGAAGCTATTAGACAATTTTCCAATGAAGAAGGTAAAAATAAAAGTTTATTTATTCATCTCACCTTAGTGCCCTACATACAAGCTTCTGGAGAGTTAAAAACAAAGCCGACACAGCATTCTGTAAAAGAGCTAAGAAGCATAGGTATTCAGCCTGATATTATAATTTGTAGATCAGAAAAAAATATTCCCAAAGAAGAAAAAAAAAAAATTTCTTTATTTTGCAACGTTGAACCTGAACATGTGATTCAATCAATCGATGTTAAATCTATTTATGAAGTTCCCATTAAGTATGATGAAGAAAAATTGGATAAAAAAATTCTTAACATTTTTGGTTTAAAGGAAAAAAACAAAGCTAATTTAAAAATATGGAAAAATATTATTGCAAAAGTTAACTCAAAAAAAAAAAAAGTTTCTATTGCTATAGTAGGTAAATACGTTGATCATAAGGATGCATATAAATCTTTAGATGAAGCGTTGATGCATGGTTCTCTAAACAATGATGTAGAACTTGAAAAACAATGGGTAGACTCAACAAAAATAAATAAAAAAAATGTGAGTATAGTTCTAAAAAACTATAGTGCGATTCTTATACCAGGTGGTTTTGGAGCAAGAGGAACTGAAGGTAAAATAGAGGCCATTGCATACGCTAGAAAATACAAAGTTCCTTTCTTTGGAATTTGTTTTGGCATGCAAATGGCAATTATAGAATCAGCGAGAAACATCTTGGGCATTAAGAAAGCAACTTCTAGTGAATTTAATAACAGCGGAACTCATGTAGTTGGTTTAATGCATGAGTGGATTAAAGGAAAAAGTATTCAAAAAGGAAGTAAAAAAAACTTAGGTGGCACGATGAGATTAGGCTCTTACAAGGCTAAATTAAAAAAAAATTCGTTAATAAGTAAAATATATAAATCTAATTTGATTAACGAAAGGCACAGGCACAGATATGAAATTGATAAGAATTTAAAACCAAAATTGGAAAAAAAAGGCCTTATTTTTTCTGGGTTTTCACCAGACGGGTCTTTGCCTGAAACGATCGAACTTAAAAATCATCCATGGTTTATCGGTGTCCAATTTCACCCTGAATTTAAGTCTAGACCTTTCGCGCCACATCCACTATTCTCATCTTTTATTAAAGCTGCAAAGAACAACTCAGAAAATAAAAATGACTAATCACAAAGTAAAGTGTGCTAATTTTGAAATAGCTAACAACAAGCCTTTCACTTTAATAGCTGGCCCATGTCAACTTGAAAGTGAGCAACATGCTTTAGATGTTTCAAGAGAGTTAAAAAAAATAACATTAGATTTAAAAATTAATTTAATCTACAAAACTTCGTTCGATAAAGCTAACAGGACAAGCATTAGTGGAAAACGAGGAATGGGCTTAGAAAAATCTCTCACTATATTTGATAAAATTCGAGAGGAAGTTGGTGTCCCAGTTTTAACAGATGTACATACAGCTGAACAATGTTCAATAGTCGCAAACCATGTAGACGTGATTCAGATACCAGCTTTTTTGTGCAGACAAACGGATCTATTAATTGCTGCAGCAAAAACCGGAAAAATAATCAACGTTAAAAAAGGTCAATTTTTAGCTCCTTGGGATATGGCAAATGTAATAAAAAAATTAGAAGAATCGGGAAATAAGAATATTTTATTAACAGAGCGTGGAGCAAGTTTTGGCTATAATACACTTGTCTCTGACATGCGTGCTTTGCCTATTATGGCTAAGTTTGGTTATCCAATTGTTTTTGACGCAACGCACTCTGTACAGCAACCTGGTGGAATGGGAGAGAAAAGTGGAGGACAAAGAGAATTTGTTCCCTATTTATCTCGAGCAGCAATCGCGGTTGGTGTTGGAGCAGTCTTTATGGAAACACACGAAGATCCAGATAACGCTCCATCTGATGGCCCCAATATGGTTCCACTAAGTGAAATAAAATCTCTTTTAAAACAATTAGTTTCAATTGATACGTTGATAAAAAATTAATAAATGGCAAAAATTACCAAAGTAGTGGGCAGACAAGTCTTCGACAGCAGAGGAAACCCAACAGTAGAAGCAGAAGTTTTTTTAAACAACAAAACAAAATCTTCAGCTATTGTCCCGTCAGGAGCTTCAACTGGAGCATTTGAGGCTTACGAATTAAGAGATAATAATAAAAATTATTTTTTAGGAAAAAGTGTTTTAACCGCAGTAAAGAACATAAATACAATTATTAATAAAAATTTAAAAAACA
>Ga0307995_1000520_pt1 | contig 26488 bp, 27 predicted proteins | sample EllFjometagen262_FD_203132 | JGI IMG/M metagenome (GOLD analysis project Ga0307995, IMG submission 203132) | Marine microbial communities from Ellis Fjord, Antarctic Ocean - #262 | ecosystem: Environmental > Aquatic > Marine > Unclassified | place: Southern Ocean | collected 2014-11-02 | reverse complement strand
AAGTAATTCCTCCATAATATCAAGTCTAGAAGGCTCTATTGATCTTATATCTATTTCCATAATAGATTCAAAAGGAATAGAGTTCACAGAAGTGCCTCCTTCAACTATTCCAATATTGTAGCTAGTTCTAGGTCCTTCGAGAGTGTATCTATTAGCAGAGTCAATAAAATTATCAATAGCTGATCCAGTGGCATGATGAGGATTCACCATGCCAAAAGCACCCCAAGAATGACCTCCTGGCCCTTTAAAGGTAACTCGGTATCTATACGATCCAAGACCTTTGATATTTACTCTACCCAAAGCACCCCCATCAATTGCAATCCAAGAATCAATTTTAGGAGAATTGTTCTTAAACAAGTATTTAACCCCCCTTAAATTTCCTAAACCTTCTTCACCAACAGTTCCAACAATTAAAATATCATCTTTAGTTTTAATGTTTTTATCTTGAATTGTTTTAAGAATTGTCAAAAGCATTGATAAGCCTCGAGTATCGTCGGCAACTCCAGGAGCATAAATAGTATCATTGCTTATTCTGGTTTTAACATCAGTTCCTTCGGGGAAAACAGTGTCTAAGTGAGCATCTAGGGCAACTGTTCGACCACCAACCTCACCCCTTAAAAGGCCTAGAACATTTCCTTCAGCATCAATCCAAACTGAATCAGCTCCAATTTCTCTGATTTTTTCAGCAAATCTTGAAGCTCGTTTTTGTTCTTTAAAGGGAGGAGAAGCAATTTCCGTTAACTCAATTAAATTACTATGAGTAAATGGTTCCAATTCAGAAATATAATCAAAGGAAGATTTTATTTCTTTTGACTTAACAAGTTGATTAATTTGCTTAGAATAAAGTTTGGTTATTTTTGGACTATCATTTTGAGCTTGAATAGTAATAGAAAGCAAAAGAAGAAAAAGGAAAGAAATTTTCATGTAAAGATTTTAAGATTTTCATGTCTGGATTAGATTTTCTGTCTAATCTCATCACTAAATTTATTTAAATTATTGACCATTATCAAGTTTTCTGTTAAAAGCCTTGAAGAGGATCAGTATCTTTATGTGTATTAAGTTCAATTTATGAAATAAACCCGGGGTTTTATTCATCTTTATAGACTAGCACATAATTAGAAAGAATTGGGCATCAATCAAAGACTAAAGTTAATTAAGCTTAGATCTTCTATAATTACATGCAAAGCCCAATTATAAGGCCTATTTAAAACCAGAGTCATAATCTTCTTCTTTGTGTTACAAAAACTTTTTCCTTTCTTTGCAATCAATAATAATTTATCTTTTAAAATAATGGATCGACAGGAGTTAATAGATGAGTTTCTTAAAGATTTCAAGCCAAAAAAAAATCAGGTTTGGAAAAGCTGCTATTTTTTTTCTTATTACTTAAAAAAAGAACACAACATAGATGCCGAATTAATTGAAGGTATTTCTAAAATCAATGAAATTGATTATTGGATGGTGAGGTTTAATGATATAGATGAGGATATTCACGCTAAAGCGATGGGAATAACACCAGATTATATCGAGAAACCTGAAATGGTTTGGAGCTTAAAAGAATTTGAAAAAGATAATTTCTAAGAATCGTCTGGTTAATTTTAGTGAGATATTAAACATAATCATTCCCCTTTCTTTGAGCTCAGGGATTTAAATTAATCTACCCATTATTTGCAGCTATACACTACTCTAAAATATTTAAATTTAACTATTCCGTTCAAGTTTAAAAATTAAAAAAGTGATTTTAAAAAGGCAGATTATTTAAATCAACATTGCCTCCTGATATTATTACTCCCAGTTTCTTAGCTTCAAAAAAATTTTTGTTTTTTAAAACTGCAGCTAATGGAAGAGCACATGAGGGTTCACATATTATTTTTAATCTTTCCCATATAATCTTCATAGATTGAATTATTTCAATTTCAGTAATTCTGATTATTGAATGTACTTCCTCTTGAATTATTGGAAAATTTTTATCACCCAATTGAGTTTTAAGTCCATCTGCAATTGTATTTGTAGTGATGTTTGTTTCAATTTTTCCGTTTTTTAAAGAACGATAAGCATCGTCAGCTTCAAATGGCTCTGCACCAATAACTTTACATTTATTTCCAAAGAATTTAGCTGCTAATGCACTTCCCGCAATAAGCCCTCCGCCACCAACAGGAGTAAGTACATATTCCAAATCATTGTAATCCTCTAGCAACTCTTTACAAGCTGTTCCTTGTCCAAGGATTACATTATCATCATTTGAAGGATGAATAAACGTTGCACCTTTTGATTGTTCAATTTTTTTAGCAGCAATTTCTCTTGCTTGAAGAGTTGGTTCACATTCAATAAGCTCCCCTAAATAATCTTTTACAGCAATTTTTTTTATCTCTGTTGCAGTTGAAGGCATAACTATATATGCTTTTACGCCTATATTATTTGCCGCTAATGAAAGGGCTTGAGCAAAATTTCCTGAAGAATGGGTTACGACTCCTCTTTTTTTCTGCTCATCGGAAAGTTGTAAAATAGCATTAGTGGCGCCTCTCATTTTAAAGGCCCCCATTTTCTGAAAATTATCACATTTAAAATAAAGTTCAGCTCCAGCTATTTTGTTGATTTGACTTGAAGTAAGTACTGGAGTATTATGAATAAATGGTTTAATCCTATCATGACATTCTAAGAGATCATTTTTAGTCATTTTTGTTTTCTTAATATAAGATACAGTTTCTAAAATTACTTATTAATATTCCAAATTGGATTCTTTCGAATCACTTTATCAAATATTTTGCAAGTTGGCATATGCGCTCCTGGAAGATATCCGGTACTAGTTAAAAATTCATTTGTGATTTCCCCTCCTGTAAACTTGAATGTTTTTTTAAATAATATTATCCACGAATCCAAAGACATTGGATGACTATAATCCAACCAGTTTTTAAATGATCCATAGGATTCTTGGAGTTCCAGAATTTTCTTAGCATTATAAATAGCTGCATTTATTTTTAACTTATTCCTTATCACGCCTGAATCATTTAGTAATCTTTCCACTTGTTTTTTTTCATAATTAGCAACTGTACTAATCTCAAAATTAGAATAAGAATTTCTAAAACCCTCTTGTTTATTTAGTATTGTAGTCCACGATAATCCTGCTTGATTTATTTCTAATACTAAACGACAAAATAATTCATTGTCTGAATCAATTGGAAATCCATATTGGTTATCATGATAGATTTTGTGAACATTATCATCACTCCTTAAAGAATTTACGTAGTCGCAGTAAGAATTTGGTTTTATCATAATTATTCAGTTATAGTATTTTCTTCGAACCTAAGCCGGTCTATTTATCTTAAAGAGTTTCTTTATATACAAAAGCTACTTCATTTATTAGTTCATAAATACTATTGAAATTTCTTTTTAACCCAATCAACAAATAAGTCTGTATTTTTTTGTGCCTCCTTGCTAACCATTTGAAAGGGAATTTTTGAGTTATAAGAAGCCTTAAAGTAATCCGAAAACATATAGGCAGATAGCTCATTAGGGTGATCAAGACCACGTTTTATTGGAAAAGATTTTTGATAAAAAGAAATTTCTGAAAGGGACATTTGAAGTAAATCACCATCTTTAGTTTTTACAACTTTATAGATATCTTCTGTTTTTTTTATTTTGAAAACAGCATCAATAAAATCTTTTCCCATAACAGGAATTTCGACCCCTTTTTTAAGTAAAGTTCTTACCCAAAAAAAACTTGATGAATCCTGCGGATCAGATATTATCCATTCTGCTAGTGGTGCATCAGGATTAGAAACTTGATGTTTGTTTATTTCCATTTCTTCTTGAACTAGAGCAGGAATAAAATTCCAATAGTTAATATAGAGATTATCGAATCTGCTTTTGAAGGTTCTTTGAAGTGAATGCATCTGCTCATGAACTAGAAGCCCCCCTAAAGCTGTCATTAAACGCGCCTCAGACTCTGGTTTCATCGCTTCACTCCAATCTTTAGTTAGACGATTAAGATAAGATTGACTTAAAATAATAAAAGTGCCGCGAGTATGAGCAAAACCACCACATAACCAATCTTCAATTTTAATAAATCTCCAAGGTTGACTTCCCATTAAGTTTAGATTATTATCTAAAAGCCAAAGATTAAGCTTGTTTACCACATATGAAATAATCTGTTTTTCCTTAGAATTAAATTCAATAACAGCAGAAGAAAATTTTTCGCGTGCAAAAGCACGAGCAGAATCAATATTTTTAGGAGATTTTTCCTGGACAAAAGCTTCAATTTCTCTAGCTTGTAATTTTGAAAAATATGGTTCATATGTTTCGTCTAAAATAGCAATACTTGCTTTTTTCTTATCAAGAAACTCGATTCGTGAATGTACCAGATTACTTTTATTGATTTCTTTAATTTGATAGTTGTTTAGACTAAATTTTGGATTGACACGATCTTTAAAGGCTCCATTTCCCTGTATATTTGGCAAAGAATCTGATACATAAGGGTCATTTAAAGCATGTCTTAATCCTAAATTATGTCCTACTTCATGGGCAATTACAAAAGCCTGCATATTAATAATCTGCTCATTAGTTTGTTTTTCTTTTTGCCCTAATGCAATAAAAACAATATTGCCATTCATCATACCGCGACCTAAAGGACCCTTTTGACCATCTACAGCATTAACAAAAAACATATTAACCAAGTCGTTTTGTCCTTTAATCAATCCTTTAATTTGAGCTGCCTCTAAAATTTCATCTAAATTTATTTTTCCATCCCTTGCTCTTGTGTTGTTGTAATATATTGGTTCTAAAAAATGAAAATCAATATCCGCTTTTTGAAATGCTTTATCCACTATTGCTTCAGGTATCTTTATTGAAGCTGGCTCAGTACCTTCGTCAGATTGCAAAACAATAGGCTGAATAATTAAAACTTTCGTGGTTTGTATATAGTTTTTCTTTTGATTTGAACAAGAGCACAAATAAATAAATAATACCCCCAAAAAAGCTTTATTAAACATGATCTTTTTTTAAACTATATCAATTTCATAAATATACAATTCCTAAAATAAAGATATTTTGGATTTTAAAATATCATTTTACAAGAATATATCACAAATTAAATTCAAACAGATGCTAATGAGTTTAAGTAAAAATTCTAACTTACTAATTATCCATAAAAACATACGACACGCTTTAAAAAAAACTTTTATTGTTTTGCTCAAAAAAAATTAATCCTGCTTTATTTTAAACACCATGCCTTATCTTGCTTAATATTTAAATAAAATGATGGATAGGAAGACTAATAAAGGATCTTGGTTAAACATCGTTCTTTTAATATTATCTGGGGAGATCATTTTTATTCTTCCATATGTTTTAGCTAGAGTTTTTAGACCAACTTTTTTAGAGGTATTTGAATTGACTAACTTTCAGCTGGGAAGTCTATTCTCCGTTTATGGAATAATTGCTTTTTTATCTTATTTTTATGGAGGAGTAATCGCGGACAGGGTTTTACCTAGAAAACTTATTTCCTATTCACTTTTTTTAACCTCACTAGGAGGTCTAATTTTAGCAACATTTCCATCATATCTAGTTCTACAACTATTATATGGTTATTGGGGCTTTACCACTGTGTTTTTATTTTGGGGGGCAATGATAAAAGCCACAAGGTTATGGGGCGGACATTTAAGCCAAGGTAAAGCTTTCGGTTTTTTAGATGGTGGAAGAGGTTTAGTTGCTGCCTCAGTTGGTAGTATTGGCGTTTTTATTTTTTCAATTTTATTGAAAACAGACATTAATGATGCTTCTCTTATTGAACGTCAAGAAGCATTTCGGTATGTCATTTTATTTTCATCGATAATGACTGCTTTGATTGGGTTTTTAGTTCATTTATTAATGAAATCTAAAAATGAAGATCAAATAAAAAAAGAGGACTCAATAAATTCATTTAATGAAATTAAATCAGTTTTAAAACTCCCGTCAGTTTGGTTATTAATGATCATTATAATGTCAGCATATGTAGGTTATAAATTAACAGATATATATTCATTATACGCCTCTGACATTATGCTTTACGATAATTTAGAAGCAGCTGAAATTGGAGCTTTACAATTATATGCACGACCAGTTGTTTGCTTTATAATTGGATTACTTGCCGATAAAACCAAGGGAACTACTTGGATTATATGTGGATTTATAACAATGTTAATTGGCTCAATAATCTTTGCGTCTGGTGTTATAAATTCAAACATGAATTTTGTTTTTTTCTTGTCATTAATCATAATAGCTACTGGTACATACGCGATAAGGGCTTTATATTTCTCTGTATTTCAAGAGGGTTATATCCCTTTAGCTCTTACAGGAACTGCTGTTGGAATTATTTCTATAGTAGGATACACTCCAGACATTTTTGCAAGTCCTATAATGGGATATTTACTAGATAGCTTTCCTGGAATGATTGGACATCAGTATGTATTTACTATGTTAGTTGTCTTTTCAATACTAGGCTTGTTAGCTTCAATAAAATTTGCTAAAATAGCAAGACCCAAACTAAAAATCATGAAATAGTTTTTAGTTTAATCTTAGTCAAAACAGAACATTAAACCTATTTATTCTATTCTAAGTATGCCATTATTAAGACTTTAGTAAAAAAAAGGCTGTAGTCAAAAACTAAAAGACTATCTTTGCGTCTCAAATAATAAAAATATTTAAAATGAATAACGGAACAGTAAAATTTTTTAATACCGCTAAAGGCTTTGGATTCATCACTCCAGATTCAGGTGAAAAAGATGTGTTTGTACATGCAAACAATCTAAATGATGATATCAATGAGGGTGACAAAGTGAGCTACGATCTTGAATCAACTGATAAAGGACCTAGTGCAATTAACGTAAGTATAGCTTAAATTAATTTAAGCATAACTCAGTAAAAAAGTCTATCTGAACAGATAGACTTTTTTTTGTATTATACTTAAAAGTATTTGTTCTAGTTATAAAAATCCACTCTTTACAGGTCTTTTTATCACTCTTCTTTTATTTTTAAAACAAGTTTTCCCTGTTTATCTCCATTAAACAGTCTTAAAAAAGTGGGTCTGAAATTTTCAATCCCTACATAAACATCTTCTTTGCTTATTAGTTTTCCATTAGCTATCCATTCTGACATTTCTTTAATGGCTTTATGGTAATCGGAAGCATAATCAAAAACAACCATTCCTTTCATTGAAGCCCTATTAAGCAACAAAGAAAGATAGTTTTTTGGTCCTTTTATAGATTCAGTGTTATTATACTGAGATATTGCTCCACAAATAATTACTCTAGCATTTCGCCTTAAGAAGACAAGTGCAGCATCTAAAATTTCGCCCCCAACATTATCAAAATATACATCAATTCCTTTTGGACATGTTTTTTTAATTTCCCTTATAACACTTTCGTTTTTGTAATCGATAGCATGGTCAAACCCTAAAACTTCTTTTAGATAAGTACATTTCTTTTCACCTCCAGCAATTCCAACTACAGTACATCCTTTTATTTTTGCGATTTGGCCAACAATGCTTCCAACAGCGCCTGCTGCCCCAGAAATAAGAACTACATCTCCTGCTTTAACTTTTGCTTCTTCTAAAATTCCGAAATAAGCAGTCATACCTGGCATTCCGAGAGTCCCTATATAAGAAGTAAGAGGAGCTTTTTTGGGATCAACCTTATGAAAATTTTCGCCATCGGTAACACAATGTGTTTGAACCCCACCCCATCCAGTTACATAATCTCCCAAATTAAATTTAGTTATACCACATACTTCAATTACTTTACCTATTGAACCAGCTCGCATAACCTCACCTAAATTAACAGGATCAATATAGGAACGTGTTTCATTTATCCATCCCCGCATTGCGGGATCTAATGAAATATAATGCTGTTCAATAAGCATTTGTCCTTCCTCTAGGCTTTGAAAAGATTCTTCAATTAATTGCCAAGTATTTTCATCTGGCAACCCAACAGGTCTTTTTTTTAGTAGTAGTTTTTTGTTCATCATGCTCAAATATATAAAACCATAGAAAGACAAACCCTTTATTTAAATAATTCCTTTAGGGTTTGTTTGAAACAATTAAATGAGTTTTTTAAAAGTTTCGAAAATAGAGTTTGATACAGCTTGTAATTTCTCTTTTTCATCCATCTCATTCACTTTTTTATTAAAGGGCTCTACACTTACACAACCTTTATAGCCTTTCATTTGAATAAGAGATAGAAAAGCTTTTAAATCTATAACTCCTGTTGAACCAGGCAAATTTCGATCTAGATCCATTTGTTGAGAAGGTTTTTTTCTAGAAATGGCATCATTAATTTGAACAGAAACAATATCATTTGCTGTAATAAAATCATAATCTGAGGCAGTGTCTTCAGAGCAATACATGTGAAAAGCATCTAATAAATATCCCACATTATCTTCTTGGATCGAATTAATAAGAATCCGTAATTCTGAAATAGTATGAATAAAGGCAAACTTATCTCGAGCCATTAGGGTTTTAGGGCCAACATATTCAAGACCTAAGCGCATATTGTAATCACTTAAAAGTCTAGCAACTTGTTTTAATCTTCTTTTATGAAGTTCAAAATTTTCTATATACGAAATACTATCATTTGTTGGCATGATCCAGGTTACAAAACCAGGAATATTTAATTTTGACAAAATAGGTAAGTTTGATTTTAGCTGATCAAGACCTTCTTTAAACGTTTCTTCATTTGTTCTAAATTGAATGGGTAATCCTGCTGCATCAAAAATAAGGTTATGACTTTCCATTGTGTCAAGATAATTCTCAACCTGAGTGGAGGAATAAGAAACTATTTCTTCTAAAAGTGGAGCAATCGCATCAAATTTGTAATCATGGGCCTGTGAAATTATTTTTTGAGCATTAGTATTTAATTCAATTGCACCAGGCTGTAGGCTTGCTTTGAGACTCAAAACAGGATTATCCTTTAGAATGTTTAGTTCTGGCATAACAAACGCAGCAGAAGCAGCTAAAGTAGCGGATTTCATAAATTTTCTTCGGCTTGTCATTCGAATAGTTTTAAGATGAAAAATATATTAACGTGAAGCTTTATTCAAATATATAAAAAGTTAAATCAAAAAATAATTGATGAATAAAATTATAAAACCTTTTAGATTTTTTGTTAAACAACTTAAATAAAATACTCGCCTAATAAAAAAATGTTGATTTTCATTAATCCCGAAGAATCAACTCTTCATTAGCAACAATTCTATTTCCTTTTTGATTCAATTTTGATAACTCAATCATCAATTTTGCAACTTTTCTAGCTTGAACTGGTCTTAATTTTTTTGGCATCAAAAAAGAAAAAAGAGGTATTAAAATTTGAGCGATTTTTTCTCCAAATCGAAATTTATTTCTTTTTCCTAGTAATAGTGACGGTCTGAAAATAATTGTTGAATCTAGTTCTAGATTTGATACTACATCATCAATTTCTCCCTTAAGATTCATGTAAAAATTTGAGCTTGAGCTATCTGCTCCAGCAGAAGAAACAAATAAAAACTTTTCCACTTGCTTTAATTTACATGCTAAAGCAATGTTATGAGTGATCTGAAAGTCTATTTTACGATAAGCTTTCTTATCTCCTTTTACTTGGGACTGTGTTGTTCCAATTGAAGAAAAAACAATTGAACTATTTTCGACACTTCTTTCAATTTCTTTAGAGTTAGAGAAATCAATTTGACGAATTTCCATTTTATTGTGTTTTTGAGAAACGAAACTTCTTGTTACTACTATTACTTTTTGAAAATAATTATCATTTAAAATCATTTTTAATATAAATCCACCTATTAATCCTGTTCCTCCAAAGATTGTCACTTGTTTTACATTCATTTTTTGTACTATTAAATTAATTTGGGTGTTTTAATCATCAAATTTTTATTGTAATCAAAAGTATGCCTTTTAAAAAAATATTAAGTATTTACTCAAAAAGTTAGATATATTATTAACTTTTAAAAAAAAAAAATGGAATCCTTCGTAGAATGGGGATATATAGGTCTTTTTTTGGCCAGTTTTTTAGCTGCTACTGTGCTTCCCTTTAGCTCAGAAATCGTATTAAGTCTCTTGATTTCAAATCAATATAATTTTGCTTTATGCTTAGCATTAGCAACTTTTGGAAATTGGCTAGGAGGAATGAGTAGTTATGGTTTAGGTAGATTAGGAAAATTACGCTTTATTGAAAAAAATTTCAGAATAAAACCTGAAAAAATAAATAAAACCAAAAGTATAATTGACTCCTGGGGTAGTATAATCGCCTTTTTCTGCTGGCTGCCTATTATTGGTGATCCGCTGGCAGTTGGTTTGGGTTTTTTTAGAACAAATCCTTTATCCGTAGCCACATGGATGTTTCTTGGTAAATTGATGCGTTATTTCATATGGGCAGCCATTACCTTTTTTGGTTTATCTTTTTGGTAAACCTAACTTGATTTTATAAAAATGAAAAAAACTCCAATAGAAGTTTTCAGCGACTGGGTAGATCTTGGAAAAGATCATGGAATGGAAAAAAACCATTCAGAGTCTGTTGAAAATATGTTAAAATTCTCAACAGAGGGTCTCCAAAACTTCAATTGTATAGACGCAGGGTGTGGAAATGGTTGGGTTGTAAGAAAACTAGCTTCATATCCCAACTGCAATAGGGCAATTGGGATAGATGGTTCTGAAAAAATGATTTTAAAAGCAAAAAAAATAGATTCAAGACAGATCTATATCTGTTCAGATTTACTTGAATGGAGTCCTACAGAAAAAGTTGATTTAGTTCATTCTATGGAAGTGTTTTATTATGTTGAAAACCCCGAAAACTTAATAAAGCACATTTATTCCCATTGGCTTAAAAATAATTCTAGACTAATAATTGGATTAGATTTTTATTTTGAAAACACTTCTTCTCATTCCTGGCCCGATGATTGTGGAATCAATATTATGAAGCTCTTATCCTTTAAAGAATGGGGGGAATTTTTCAAATCAGCAGGTTTTAAAGAAGTTAAAACGTGGCGTGTGGGTGCAAAAGAAAATTGGGCTGGAACTCTTGTTGTTACAGGAATAAAGAAAAACTAAAATTATCTCTTGTCATACCTCCCTGGTGCTAAACGAGAGCTCATAATCGAAAACAAGGAGGTTGGTAAAAGCTTTAGCAGAAATACTATAATCTTAAAAGTTTTTGAAGGAATACATACCGGTTTACCTTTTAAAAGCGCTTGTACACCCTCTTCAGCCACCCTTTTTGCTTCTTTTTTCATAAAAGAAGGAACTCTATCCATTTCTTGTTGAACACCACTTGCCGTATGAAAATTTGTAATCGTATATCCTGGACATAGTGAGGTTGTCGTTATCCCTTTATGGTTATAATTTCGATTTAAACCCTCAGCAAAACGATTCATAAAAGTTTTAATTGGTCCATATAAAACTTGTATCGTTGAGGGAGGAGCAAAAGCAGCAACCGAAGAAACAATCATTATTCTTCCTTTGCCTTGAATTAACATGTCTTTTATAAATAATTTAGAAAGGGCTATGACGGCAATTCCAAGAACTCTTATGAATTTTTCTTCTTCTTCCATAGAGGTTTGATCAAAAGGAGTTGGGATTGCATAACCTGCATTATTAATTAATATTTCTACAGGATATTTCTTTAATTGACAAAAATCATATATCGTTTTAGGCGAGGATTTATCTTGTAAATCACAAGATATTATGTCCGCTTTTACTCCATAATCCTTCTCAATAATTAAAGCTGCTTTCTTTAAACTTTCTTCTCTTCTTGCAGTTAGCAATAGATTATAATTTCGCGAGGCTAAACATTTTGCTATTTCAAAACCTATTCCGGAAGAAGCTCCTGTAACTAAAGCATATCGATTCTCCATAACACCAAAGGTTTATTAAGCGAATAATATATGACAATATAGCATTAAAAAAAGTTCTGAAATTAAATTAAGAGATAAAACAAAGATTGATTTATATTTGAAGTACAATAAATTTTTAGCAATGCGATTAGTGTTATTTAGCTTGTTTTTCCTCTTAAGTTTTTTTTCGAAAATTAAGGCTCAGACTCTTTACAATAAATTTTATTACAATATGCCAATAGAAGAAGCTAAAGAAATTCTAAAAGATGATTCTGGTAATTTAAAAAACATTTCTTTTGGTGAAGATACTTCTTATGCATTTAGAAGAAAATCATTGGTTAATCGAGAAGGCAGATTAATAAGCATCAATATTGGAAGTAAAAAGAACCTAACCCTAAAACAAGCTGAAACTTATTTAAAAAAAAGTCGAGCTCATTTTGAGTCAATAGAATATAAAACCGTGTATGCTCAAGAAAATTGGTTTAATCCAATTTTAGTCAAAAAAAATCTTCCATGTATTCGTTTTGTTGACCCTAAAAAAAATGTTGTAGTAGAAGTTGATCCAAGGGGACAGGGAGGAGTTTTTAATGTTTTTATTACCTATTATGATTACAATTGGTTTTTAAGAAAAGCTCAAGGAAAAGAATAATTAAAAATCAACATTAATTCCCAACCCCATTAATTCACGGACTTGTAATTTTCCTAAAAGGTCATCATCGTAAAGTAAATGCAATACAAAATTTCCTGAGACCTTACTATTTACTTTAAATCTAAAGCTCGTATCCAAATCAAAATCTACGTTTTGAGTTTTTTCTAAATAATTTATGTAGATACTATATTTGTTTTCCCAAATAATGTTTTTCATTATTTCTCTTTTATAGAAGCCTGAAAAAGAAGCCCCTAAAAAGAATTTACTTCTTTTGTTTCGGTTAACTCCGAAATATTTCTGTCCCTGTAGTAGATCCTTTGAATACTTTTTGGAAACCATAATTATACGAGCTGTTAATGGCGAAAGGTTTACACGAAAATTTTCGCTTTTTTTAAAGTACCATCCTAGTCCTGCTTGAAGTATTGCTGGAGATAAAAATTGAGAAAATTTTTCTCTTTTCTCCATGTCATCCTCTTTATAAAATCGATACCCTGGTAATAACTGGGTTTTAAAATTCAATAATCCTGAATAATTCCAATATTGATTGATTTGCTTTCCTATTAGAGAGCTAATTTCAAAACGATCATCTGCTTTTTTTAAAAATTTGTCGCCTGAAATATATGTAGTCCCAACCGATAGCAAAAAATTTGAGTCCCAAACCAAACCATTTCGATCTGAATAATTAAAATTATAATCTAACCCATATAAAAAGGTTAATGCACTTTCCCCACCGGAAATCCAATTTGAAAAATATGCCTGATTAAAATTAAAACGAGTGTTTCCGTAAAACTTTATTCTTTTTCCTCCCATTTCAGATTCTATAACAGCATCGAAAAAAAATAGTTCTTCATCAATCAATTCATCTTGAGAAAATGAATAACTAAAGCTTATTAAAGACATAAATAGTAGTAAAATACTTTTAATTGACATATTATGTTTTTCTTTTTTTAAAGAAGGTTAAATTACTTGAAGACAGATGTTCTTATTATTTTAATTAAGTAAATTTATAAAAAATGTATCTTTTGCTTTAAAAAAATAAAATTAAAAAGAATTGAAGCTGTAATGAAGAATCAAAATACACAAAAAAAATTCTGGAAATTCTTCTCTATGTTCAATTTCTGTCTCATATTTTCCGGATCAATTCTTATTGCTCAAGAAATAGATTCAAAAAAAATTCTATTGGGTGAAAAAATTGATCAGCTAATGGATTTGGGAATTCAAAAAAACGCCTTCCCGGGAGCACAAGTGATAATATACAAAAAGAATAAGGTTCAATTACATAAAGCATATGGCTTTCAGACTTATGATTCACTGGTTAGAGTTGAAAAAAATCAACTCTATGATCTCGCTTCTCTTACTAAAGTTTTAGCGAGTACACTTGCCTTCATGAAGCTTTATGAGCTCTACAACATTGATCTAGATCAAAAAGTTTCAACATATATCCCACTATTAAAAAGAACCAATAAAAAGAACACAACATTCAGACAAGCATTAAGTCATAGCGCAGGTTGGGCTCCATATATTGCACATCAAAATTTAGTTTTAAAAAAAAGGGGGGGATTTAAAAATCGTACAGTTTCGCTAATTCAAAACAAGAAATACCCAATTCAAATAAGTAACTCTCTATTCATTCATAAAAACTATTCGAAAAAAATAACTCGGCGTATTAAAAAAACGAAACTTACCACTTTAGGCGACTATAAATATTCTGGCCTCTGGTTTTTCTTATTACCCAAAATGGTTGAAAATTTAACTAATCTTTCTTTCAATGAGTTTTTAAATTTTCACTTTTATAAGCCTCTTGAACTAGAGCGCTTAACTTTTTTGCCTACACAACATTTTCCAAAAAATGAAATAGTACCTACCGAGATAGACATAACCTTTCGCAAGGAGTTAGTTCAAGGCTGGGTTCATGACGAGGCAGCAGCTATGATGGGTGGTGTTTCCGGAAATGCAGGTCTCTTTGCCAATGCAGAATCACTAACTCCAATAATTCAGCTCCTATTACAAAAAGGAGTTTATAAAGGAAAGAAATATTTAGACGCTGAAACTCTTCGCGTTTTTACTCAACAGGCCTATCCTAACAGTAATAATCGGAGGGGTTTGGGATTTGATAAACCAAGTCTTCAAAATGATTCAGATTCAACCTATCCATCAATTTTGGCAAGTCCAACTAGTTTTGGACATAGTGGTTTTACAGGCACTTTCATTTGGGTGGATCCTCAGAATGAATGCTTTATAATTTTTTTAAGTAATCGTGTTTATCCCTCTAGAGAATATCGGGCTCTATACGATTTGAATATTCGTGGACAACTGTTAGATTATGCTATTCAATTTTAATTTAATAATTCTGTTACTGATTACTAATTTTTCTTCTAATGAATTACCAGATGGATTTGAAGTATTGAGTAATAAAATTCCTGACCTAATTATTGATCAGCACTATGCAACCTCTGATAATTTTATGGGAAGACCTGTTGTGGGTTATTCTGGTTCAAAAACAGTTGGATCTGTTTCCTTAGCAAATGCTCTCTTGGAAGCGCAACAATCTTTAAAAAAAAGAGGTTTGGGATTAAAAATTTTTGATGCATACCGTCCTCAAAGTGCAATAAATGACTTCATTAAATGGGCTAAAATTCCTTCCGACACAATTACCAAAAAAAAATATTACCCTTGTATTGAGAAAGATCGGCTTTTTAAATTAGGTTATATCGCTAAAAGAAGTGGTCATAGCAGAGGAAGTACTGTTGATTTAACTCTATTGTACTTAACTGGAACAAACGAAGGGAAAGAATTAGATATGGGGGGTACATGGGATTTTTTTGGTATACGCTCTCATTATAATTTTAAAGAAATTTCTTTAAATCAGACAAACAACAGAAAGCTGTTAAGGAAAATAATGCAAAAGGCTTCTTTTGTACCTTATGACAAAGAATGGTGGCATTTTACATTAAAGGATGAACCTTTTCCAAATACTTATTTTGATTTTATACCGTAAATATTATACTTAACAAAGCGTTATATGCTATGTTAATATAAATTGTTTCCACTATTGTTTCCACTATTGTTTCCACATTGTATATTTAGAGTGTTTTAACCCCGTGTTCTTCTTCGTGAGATAGGTGCTTTAAAAGTTAGTCTAACCTATTTAAGAGGATTAGAGATATCAGAATTAGAAGAAAGTGATATGGCCTTCTTATTTAACAGGAAACTCCCTAAAATTAATACTTTTAGGCTTCTTTATATATCATTTCTTAGGCGGTGTATTTTAGTATTAGCTCCTCTTTTTATGCCCTCTTATTGTGAAAATCATTGCGAATATTAATAGAGTACTTGAAGTTGTTCGTAACCAAAACCCCCAATTCATATCGTCTGATGTGAAAATAAAGTTCAATATTATTAATACGATACTCACAATAATTAATATGAAGGGCAAATATTTTTGTGTCATAGTTTTAGTATTCGGTTCTATTCAAAGTTATTAAATATAATGCATTGGATTATACAGCACAACTACTTATTACAAAAAGTAATGGGGCACTCTAATATAATGGTCTCTATGACCTATCTAAGAGGCTTAGAGATAGCTGAAGATGATATGTCGGTGATTGAGTTAGGGCTTTAATCTATTTTTTCCTTTTATCAAGTATCAATGAACCATTCCATAATGCCACAGTAAAAAAGAAAGTTACAGGAAGTAAATAAGCATTTGAATCATCAACAAAATTTGTCACCTCAAATTCCTCTAATGCAGCTAAAACTCCAATTAAAAGATTAATATAAATTAGTATTACCGTTCTATTAGTGTATTTTTTCATTGGTTTTTGGTTTTGAGATTCTTAAATGTAATAAAAATCTATAACTAAAAACTATCCATCCAATCAGAACCAATAGGCTCACCATCCTTTGCATTTACTGTCTGTACTTTTGGCATTACATAAGGCAGTAGTTTAATAAGTAGTTCTACCCTTTCTTTTGGAAGAAGTTCTTTAATGTTATGTTGGAGTATTTGAAGTTCATCATCTACTGTAGATTTTGATTTCATCCCTTGAGTTAGGGTTTGAATTCCTCAGGAAAAATACTCAAATCAATTTCCCATAATACAGGTAATAAAAAATAAACAATTAATACGATAAGAAGTATTGAAAAAACATTCATCACGATCCCTTTAGAAACCATATCTGGAATTCTTAAAAGTCCTGATCCAAAAACAACCGCGTTAGGAGGTGTTGCAACAGGAAGCATATAAGCGCAAGAAGCAGCAACTGCAGCACCTACCATTAATCCAAAAGGATGCACACCTACTTCTAAGGCTAAAGGTGCTAAAACAGGAAGTAACATAGCTGTTGTCGCTAAATTGGAGGTAATTTCTGTTAAAAAATTGACAGCAGTGACTAAAAGTAAAATCAATAATAATAAGGGTAATGAACCGAAACTTGTCATCAATCCACCTAGCCAAATTGCCAAACCACTAATTTCAAAACCCTTCGCTAGAGCCATACCCCCTCCAAAAAGTAAAATAATTCCCCAGGGAAGGTTTATTGTATCCTTCCAATTGATAATTGGCTCTCTATTGTTTTTTGAAGGAATAATAAATAAAAGTAACCCAAAAAAGATTGCAATAATCGTATCATCTATAGCTGGAAAGAAATTTTGTAACACAAACGAACGAGTAATCCAACATAACGCAGCAAGAGAAAATATAATTGAAACCCAAATTTCTTCATATGAAATGGGTCCTAATTCTTTTTTCAATCTGTAAATTTCATCACTCCCCCCTGGAAATTCAGTTTGATTAAATTTAAACGCAAAACGGGTAAGATAAATCCAGCAAAATGAAAGAAGAACCATAGAGATAGGAAACCCAAAAAGAAACCATTGTAAAAAAGTTATTTCGTATCCATATGTAGATGAAATGACTCCTGCTAAAACCAAATTAGGAGGTGTACCAATCAAGGTTGCTATTCCTCCAATAGATGCGCTATATGCAATTCCCAGCATCAATGCTTTTCCGAAAATTTCATTTTCACCTTCTTGGGTAGCTTTATTTTCCTTGAGCTGCTTAATGATCGCAATTCCTATTGGCAACATCATAACCGAGGTCGCAGTATTTGAAATCCACATAGATAAAAAGGCAGTAGCAAGCATAAATCCCAAAATAATTTTGCGGACATCTGAGCCAATAAATGATATTATATTTAAAGCAATTCTTTTGTGTAAATTCCACTTTTCAATCCCTATGGCAATCAAAAAACCCCCTAGGTATAAAAAAACATATTTATGTCCAAAAGCAGCTGTTGTAGTTGCCAGCTCCATACCTCCTGTAAGGGGGAATAAAAAAACGGGAAGCAATGCTGTAGCTGCAATAGGGATTGCTTCGGTAATCCACCAAATGGCAATCCAAAAAGTAGTTGCCAAAACTGCTTGGCCTTCATGGGATAGACCATTAAAAGGCTCAATACTTAAAATCAAAGTGAAAACAAAAGGTCCTAAAAAAAGGCCTATTCTTTTTTGCATATAATAATTATTTTGATGAAGAAGTATGGTCAGAAATGATCAGCCATTTTTTTTCAACTTTAAGCCAGGTTAAAGTAAAAAAGCCACTACCATTTTCTATTTCTCTTGTTAAATGAAATTTGCCTTGTAGTTGAATAACCTTTGAACTTAATGATATTAAATTTAATACATCAAACTTCAAAACTCCCATAATCACTCGACTAGGATAAGTTTTTTTATATCGGTCTCGAGTTGCGGTCCATCCATAAATCGGACCAGAGGCTCCTGAAAAGACTAATTGATCCGATTTTATATATCCTTCCATAAAAGCATCAATATCTCCTCTATTCCAGTCTGATTGCTGTTTAAATAATATTGACACTATATCCACAGAATCTTTTTTAGATACAAATTGTTGAGAGAATAAAAATGATGTGAAAAAGAATATTCCACTTCTTAAAATCCATTTCATTTTAGGACTATTTGATAGTTGGATACTGAATATTAAGTTGTTCAAGATACGAATCATATCGAGTCTCATCATAATAAAATTTTTCTAGTTGAGGTCTAAATTGATCCATTATCCCTTTATTCAAATAAACTGGAGGTGGATCTTTTTCTGTAATCATAGGTTGATATTTTGATTCTTTACTTTGAACATTTTTAAAGTAATCGTTTGCATCAACTAATAATTTAGGTTGGGTTAAAAAGTCAATTACTGTTGTTGCAACCACTTTTGCTCCAGCAGTACCTCCTTTATGTGCAATAGGTGTTGCCATTGCAATAGCATTTGACCAATGATGTCCTTGTAAGCCTGGAATATTTGACGGAAAACGCAAAGTTACTGTTGGAATCGTCCAAGAAATATCCCCAATATCGTCAGATCCTCCACTCCGGGGATTTTTTAAAGGTTTTCCTATAGGGGAAAGCTCTATTGCCAATCCCTTTTCGTTTTTAGAATTTACTTCTTTTTGAACGGCTTTGGCTAATTGCTGATCGGCTTCTGACCAACTGGGTAGCCCGACCTTTTTGATATTTTCAAACATTGTTTCAGCAATAACCTTATTAAAATGTCTAGGCCATGCTGTTCCAACTATTTTAGAACTAACTGAAGTATCTGTCATTAAAGCAGCACCTCGTGACATATTGTTGGCATCATTATACATTTTCATAATCCCTTCATAGGTGATATCTCTTAGATAAAACCAAATAGATGCTTTAGAAGGAACTACATTGGGCTGATCTCCTGCATCAGTAAATATAGAATGAGATCGCTTTAAAGGGTGAAGATGTTCGCGTTTATAATTCCATCCAATATTCATAAGTTCAGCAGCATCTAAAGCACTCCTTCCTCTCCATGGAGAACCTGCAGAATGAGCTGCTTCTCCTTCAAATGTGTATTCAACAGAAATTAGTCCTGTACCATTTGCCTGACCATAAGAAACTGCAAGGTTACTACTAACATGGGTAAAAATACAAAGATCAATTTTATCAAAATAGCCATCACGAACATACCAAGCTTTAGAAGCCACTAATTCTTCTGCAATTCCTGGCCATACGACCAAGGTACCCCCTATATTATTATCCTTCATTTGCCCCTGTACAGTTAATGCGGCTGTGATTATAACTGGGATTCCAGAATTATGTCCTTCACCATGTCCTGGAGCATCTTTTACTATGGGTTTGTGATAAGCCACACCTGGGTATTGTGAAGCTTTAGGAATACAATCTACATCGCTTCCTAAGGCAATAACAGGTCCTTCGCCTTGACTCCAGCGTGCCATCCATGCGGTGGGAATTCCTGACACATCTCTTTCTATCTTAAATCCAGCTTCTTCTAAAATACCTGTCAAATAAGCTGATGATTCGTATTCTTGAAATCCTAATTCTGCAAAACTGAACACTTTGTCAATCATGACCTGTGTGTTTTTATGTTGCCCTTGAACTTTCTCGAGGGTTTCTGCCTTCATTTTATGAATTTGCCTTTTTGAAAACCTTTGTTGCCCTTGAACTGATATAACAGTAATTAAAAAGCATAATAAAATATAATTCCGCATAATACTATTATTTTTATCTAAAATACAAATAAATTGAATTTCTTCCGCTTTTTTAAATCTTTCACTAAATTCATTCTAATCGGGTCCATTGCATGGACATTTAGTCGCTGTGAATCAGAACTAAATGCTGAAAAAATTATTCAGGAAAGCATAAAATTTCATGGAGGACTAGAGGGCTGGAAAAGCATTTCTTCCATTTCGTACATAAAACAAATTACTTTATTTGACACTAAAGGAAGTTTAGAGCAGAAAATTACTCAAAAAATTAAACATGGTTGGAATCCTTACTTTACAGAAATGGAATGGGAAAAACCAGAAGGTAATTATCGAGCTTTCAATGATCAATCGGGAATTAAACTTTTTATTAATAATGAGAAATTGAAAGATTCAGTTATGTTAAAGCAAACAAAAAATAACTTAAATGGTGCCTTATACGTTCTCTGGCAACCATATAAGTTATTAGATGAAAACACAAAATTAGAGTATTTTGGAAAAGAAATTCTTTTAGATTCTATTTCAGCACATAAAATTAAAGTGACTTATCCAATTTCAAATGATAACGATATTTGGTATTATTATTTTGACACAATTGATTTTAGACTAAGGGCTACAAGAGTGGATCATGATCAGAGAATCAGTCTCATTTTAAATGAGACCGTAGAATCAAAAACAGGTCTTTCGTTAAACAAGACTCGTAAAAGTTATTTTTTAGATTCATTAGAAAAGATTTCCTATTTAAGAGCCGTTTATAAGTATGAGATTAATGAATTAATAAAAAACTAAAAATGATATCGCTTAAAAGCTTCCATTGCAGCATATTCAGCTAATCCCATGTCTTGATATTTTTGAGCAGTTGAAGCATTTCTTTCTTCAGCGCGCACCCAAAATTCTCGATGATCGTTTCCTTGAAACATTACCCCATCTTTTTGAGATTGATGATAAAAAATAGCTTTTCTTTTTCTTAAAACTTGATCTGGACTCATTGGTACTGCCATTTCAATTTCATGGATATCCCATTCATGCCATGCGCCACGGTACAACCATACCCAACAATCCTTCATGAAGGGTTTTGGTTTTAAAGTTTTCAAAGCTGCAAAAACAATATCCAAACAAACTCTATGAGTTCCATGAGGATCAGCTAAATCTCCTGCAGCATAGATCTGATGAGGCTGAATTTTTTCTATTAAACCAATGGTAGTGTTGATGTCAATTTGGGAGATTGGGTTTTTAGCTATCGTTCCTGTTTCATAGAATGGCAAATTCATAAAATGAACTTGTGAGTCAGGTATTCCCATATAACGTGTAGCTCCAAGGGATTCTCTTTTTCTAACAATTCCTTTTATTTTACAAATAGTTCGCGGTTGAGGCAGTTGAAGGTTAATGTTTTCAAAAGCCTTTTTTAAATCATTGATAGATTTTCCTTCTTTTGATCCCAACAAATCTGAAGTTACCTCGACATACTTTAAAGCATCTTGATCAGAAACTGCAATATTTCCAGAGGTCTGATACGCAACATGAACTTCATGACCCTGAGATACAAGCCGATCAAAAGTACCTCCCATAGAAATTACATCGTCATCAGGATGCGGACTAAATATTATTACCCGTTTTCGTTCTGGCTTTGCTCTTTCGGGACGGTAAGTATCCTCTGAATTAAGTTTTCCACCTGGCCATCCTGTTATAGAACGCTGAAGTCGATTGAACATGTCAATATTCAAATCATACCCAGAACCATGAAGAGCAAGTAAATCCGACATTCCATGTTGATTATAATCTTCATCAGTTAATTTTAAAATCGATTTTCCTGTGATTTTACATAACCATGAAATAGCCTTAGATCGATTGGCTTCATCCCATTTACAAGAACTGACTAACCATGAAGTTTTAATACGCGTTAACTCAGAGGCAGACTCTATATCTAAAATTAAAGTGGTATTACTGTGTGATTGTAAATAAGTCGTTGGAATCATTGAAGATATTTCACCCTCAATCGCCTTTTGAATTATATCAGCTTTATAAGACCCCCATGCCATCAACAATATTTTTTTAGCACTAAGTATTGTCTGAATTCCCATAGTTATCGCCTTACGCGGAACATTCTCAATGCCTTGAAATGCTGAACTTGCATCAAATCGAGTCAAATGATTCAGAGTTATTACTCTAGTTTGAGAATTAAGATGAGATCCAGGCTCATTAAAGCCAATATGACCCGTTCTACCGATACCCAATATCTGTAAATCAATTCCACCCATCTCTTTAATTTTGTTTTCATAATCAATACAAAATTTGCGAATATCTTTTGACGCAACTTCACCACTTGGCAAGTGAATGTTTTCGGATTTAATATCTATATGATCAAATAAATTTTGATGCATAAAGTAGTGGTAACTTTGTGAATCTTGCTTAGATAACGGATGATATTCATCCAAATTGAATGAAATTACATTCTCAAAGCTAAGCCCATCCTCTTGGTGAAGACGAACGAGTTCGCGATAAACACTTAGAGGACTAGATCCTGTTGCCAATCCCAACACACAAGGTTCATTTTTTTTTTGCTTTTCAAGGATAAGAGATGCAATGGTATGTGCAATCAAAACAGAGCCTTTTGCTGAAGATTCACAAATAACATTATGTAATTTTTCATACCGGGTTTCCTCAAAAGCACCGGGAGTCTTATACTTAAGTATGGCTAATTTAGAAGTATCTATCATCGTAAAAAATATTGCGAATTGTAAATTTAAGATTTCTTCTAGACTAAAGGGATTTACCTATCTTTTTTTTTTGATACTGATTAAAATTCATATTTTTACACAAAATCATCAGAGAGTGTTAAAATCATTTGCCACAATTCTTCTACTAAATATTTTTTTAGCGATTTTAGCGCCTTCAATCACAATTTTATATGCTGATTTTTTTGATGAACAAATTATTTTTGTAAACTCAGAAATTGAAAACGATACGGAAGAAGTAGAAAAAGAAAAAGAAATTATTAAATACTATTCATTCGGTGGACTTCCAATTGTTTTAGAGCAAGAGGATCTTATTTTCAATAGTGCACCTAATTATCTTTCTATTAATCCTAAACTATTTAATCCTCCTCCACAGAATATTTAGAGCTTTAATTACCAGAATTAAATTCATCTATATCATTAATTAGGATTAAAAACGTACTCAATTGAAAAATTTATTTACGAATATCAAAGGAGACCTATTAGGAGGTCTTACAGCTGGAATTGTGGCATTACCTTTAGCATTAGCTTTTGGAGTAAGTTCTGGATTAGGACCAAGTGCAGGACTATATGGTGCAATTTTTTTAAGCTTTTTTACTGCACTTTTTGGTGGAACACCAACACAAATATCTGGTCCTACTGCTCCAATGACTGCTGTAAGCATGCTTGTAATAGCAGGAATTATTGGGGCTAATGATGGTTCAATAGAAAAAGCACTCCCTTTTATATTAGCCGTTTTTTTATTAAGTGGTCTTTTTCAAATCGCCCTAGGCTTTATGGGGGTTGGAGAATACATAAAATATATTCCATATCCTGTAGTTTCTGGATTTATGACTGCTATTGGGGTTATAATTTTAATAACTCAGTGTCTTCCAATTTTAGGCTATGACATTAAAAATGATCAACAATATGTTGAACAGTTTAAACCTTTAGCTGAGGAACATATTCTAGAAAAAATATTGATTAACGAATCCGAGGAAGGCCTTCTTGTTCTTGAGGATTTTGAAGAAACAATTCGTAGAGCTGGTAAAATCAATGAAAAAACTATTTATGTTGAGGCATTAAGCTTAGCTAAAAATAACTCTTCAGGTGTTCTTGGGACGATTAAAACACTTCCACGAGCATTGGGAAAAATAAACTGGATTGAAGTCATTTTGGCATTAAGCACCATAGTAATTATATACGGATTTAAAAAGATAACTACATCAATACCCAGCACACTTGTCGCTCTATTTTTAGTGTCGAGCGTTGCAATTATTTTTGATATAAATTATCGTCCGATTCAACAAATACCTAGAGGTTTTCCATTAATTCAATGGAATATTTTTACTGAATTTAAAATTATTCAGATTTTGCCATATATCATGACTGCATTGACCTTAGCTTTACTAGGAGCTATAGACTCATTATTAACTTCCGTTGTTGCAGACAATCTAACCAAAACAAGACATCATCCAAATAAAGAACTTATTGGACAAGGTATTGGAAATTCAATAGCAGCTATTTTTGGTGGTTTACCAGGTGCTGGGGCAACAATTAGGACAGTTGTTAATATACAAGCAGGTGGAAAAACGAAAATCTCCGGAATGGTTACAGCAGTTGTCCTATTATTGATTCTTTTAGCCTTAAGTCCTTTAGCTTCTCAAATTCCTTCTGCTGTTCTGGCGGGTATTTTGGTTACAGTAGGTATTGGTGTAATGGACTATAAAGGATTGAAAACTTTGTCCAAAATACCTAAATCAGAAGTTATAGTTATGGTCGTTGTATTACTTCTTTCTGTATTTTGGAACCTAGTTTATGCTGTAGGAATTGGTTTAGTTTTAGCGGCATTATTCTTTATGAAAAAAATGGGAGACATCTCATCAAAGAATGCCCGAATTTCATCAGTCTCTAAGGAAAAGGCTTGGCAAGATGAAAAAAAATTAAGTGATTCATTTTTAAAAACCGTGTTTATAAAACACTTAAATGGTCCTTTGTTCTTTGGCTTCACATCAGAATTTATTAATATTTCCAAACAAATTCCTAAAACAGCTAGTATTGTTATAATTCGAATGAGTCGCGTACCCTATATAGACCAATCAGGCTTATTTGCATTAGAGGATGTACTCATGGAATTGAATCAAAAACAGATCTTTACTTTAATCGTGGGTGTCCAATCGCAACCTAAATATTTGATGAAAAGTATTGGGATTTTAGGAAGGTTGATACCAGAAGAGCAAACATTTGAAAATTTTAATGATTGTAAAGAATATATAATCCTAAAACAGGATGTTATTTCAAAATAATTCGGGGAAAACATTAAATTATAACAGTTAGATTGAGAAGATTAGTTTAAGAAGTGGATATTTCTGTTTTCTATCAGAGAGATCTCTTTTAAACTTCCTTTTTGATAAAGCCTGGGTAGTTCATCTAACAATTCAAATTTCATTTCTGGTTTAAAGTTTTCGTAATCTTGGAAAAGATACTTTTTTTGTTTTCTCTGATTTATCGCTTTTCGAAAACGAGTTCCACCGCCATCGGTTATATAATTATAAGCTAAATAATCAACTAGGAAAGTCTTCTTATTTATCCAATATCGATATTCATCCTGAAAATCATCTCCACCGCTTTTTTGAATAAATATGATTTTCAAAGTCCAATATGATTTTCCTTTAATCTGAATGGAATCAAGGACATCGGCAATAACTGCAGAGTCTTGAAGCGGTTTTGGTAACTGAAAAAAATAAAGTACAGAATTTAAGGAATTAGAATATACATTAGCGATACTATCTGAAAGTGAAAACAAAGTGTCGTTTACAAAGCGTTGCAATTTTTTTTCTGAATTCATCACATCTTTAATATATTTCCCTTCTTTTTGGGTTTCTCGAGAATAGGAATAAAAGGAAGGATTTCGAATCAATTTGTAGTGATACTCTCTAAAATCAAATTCAATGGCAATGTTTTTTTTATCAAATCCGTGGGCTTGAATAGATTTAGCAATTAGATCTTCCGCAGATAAACTTTGTTGATCTTGACAAGAAAAGCAGAAAAGGAGTGGGATAATAAAGGATTTTTTTATAACAGAAATCATTGATAAGTTTATTGAAAAATCTAGTCAAAAACGAATATACAACTTAAAAATATGGTTTACATTTGGCTAAAATTATTTTCACATGGAGACGCTTAAAACTTTAATTATTGGAAGTGGCCCTGCAGGCTATACAGCTGCAATATATGCTGCTAGAGCGGATTTAAAACCTGTCCTATATACAGGCATGGAGCCTGGCGGACAATTAACTACTACTACAGAAGTAGATAATTTTCCGGGATACCCTGAAGGTATTGATGGTCCAACCATGATGATTCAACTGCAACAGCAAGCCGAACGTTTTGGAACCGATGTTCGTACCGGTTTTATTAACAAAATAGAATTTTCGAAAATACAAGGAGGAATCCATAAAGCATACACAGAAAACGGGACAGAGATTCATGCCGAAACTGTTATAATTAGCACTGGTGCTACTGCAAAATATTTAGGACTACCTAGCGAACAGCGTCTTAGGGGAGGTGGAGTTTCCGCTTGTGCGGTTTGTGATGGTTTTTTCTATAAAGATCAGGAGGTTGCTATTGTTGGAGGAGGTGATACTGCTGCAGAAGAAGCAACTTATTTAGCTAAAATTTGTTCTAAAGTAACGATGTTGGTTCGTAAAGATCAAATGCGAGCGTCAAAAGTTATGCAG
>Ga0307995_1000514_pt1 | contig 26723 bp, 22 predicted proteins | sample EllFjometagen262_FD_203132 | JGI IMG/M metagenome (GOLD analysis project Ga0307995, IMG submission 203132) | Marine microbial communities from Ellis Fjord, Antarctic Ocean - #262 | ecosystem: Environmental > Aquatic > Marine > Unclassified | place: Southern Ocean | collected 2014-11-02 | reverse complement strand
GAAAATTATCTTTATTATATTTTTCAACAAGTAGATTTAAAGCTTCAATAAACATTTCATGACCCTTCCACCTTGTTAGTCTACCAGGCAGTAAGATAATAAAATTACTTTTATCAATGTTCCAGTTATGAGCTAGGGTATTAACTTTTGTTTCAGATGTATTTTTTGAATTAAAATATTCTAAATTTATTCCCCTAAAAACTACCATTAATTTTTTTTTTGAAGGATTTAGGTATTTTTGATAATTTTTACCTATGTGATTAAAAATAAAATTTGATCCTGCGATTATTAATTTTGATCTAACCATAACGCTATTATAAAAGAGCTTCAGTTTACTAGAAAAATTATAAGTGCCATGAAAAGTGGTTATAAAATCTTTTCTTAAAAAAAAACAAGCCCATAAACAAGACCAAGCGGGGGCACGGCTTCGAGCATGTACTATATCAATGTTGTAAAATAATATTATAAAAAAAATTATTATAGAATTGATAAGCATAATTATTGGATTTTTTGATTGAACTGGTAATCGTATAACTTTTACTTTGTCTCTTCTCACAAATTTTAAAAGTTCACCTCCACTAGTAATCAAAAATGACTTACACTCTTGCTCAGCTAAAAAATGAGCAAGGTCATAACAACCTGTCTCTGCTCCTCCATATCCTAATTTTGGTATAACCTGTAAGACTTTAATTTTAGTTCCCATAATTAATATTGTATATTAACAAAAAAAAAATATAACCTGATATGAAAAAATTTAAATATCTTAAAATTTCTAAGACCAAAAAACTCAGATATATAGACAAATACTATAAGAAAAAACTCTATATAATTTTTCTTCCAGGTTTTATGTCTGATATTGATGGAAAAAAACCCCAAGCTTTTAAAAAATATGCTGTTAAAAATAGATTAGGTTTTTTAACTATCGAATACTCTGGTCATGGTAAATCGTCGGGAAAGTTTACAAAAGGAAATATAAGTGAATGGTCTAATGATACAAAGAATTCAATAAAAAAAAAAGTTAAAAAAAATAAATTTATACTTATTGGTTCGAGCATGGGTGCTTGGATTGCTTTAAACCAATTTAAATATTTTAAAAATCAAATTAAAGGTTTTGTTGGCATTGGTTCTGCACCAGAATTTCTAGAGAGATTAATGTGGAAAAAATTCACTAAAAAAATAAAAAAAGAAATTAAACAAAAAGGCATAAGTATTATTAAACATGGAGATTCAAAATTTAAACAAAAACAACGTGAATACCCTATTACATATCAGTTAATACAAGATGGAAGAAAAAATAAAGTTTTATCAAAAAAAATTAATACAAAAATTTACGTCACTGTAGTTCATGGAGAAAATGATGAGGTGGTTCCAGCATCATTTTCTAGAAAAGTTCTATCAATATTTACGAGTGCTAAAAAAAAGTTAATAATAATAAAAAAAGGAGATCACAGTTTATCTGACAAAACTCCTTTAATAAAAATAATTAAAGAATTAAATATTATTGTTGAGAATGTGATCTAGGCCTTCAATATAAGTTGGGTATTTCAATTTATAATTAAAAAACTCTTTCATTTTTTTATTGTTAACTTTTTTAGAGTCTTTGTAAAAATTTTTTACCATTTCACTTTCTATAGTAGAGAGATTAACTACTTCTGGTTTCTCGATATTTAAAAGTTTAGAACCGTGTAAAATAAGTTCTTCGGATGATGTGGGCTTGTCATCAGATACATTATAGATTTCTTTTGATTTGAAGTTTTGTAGAGATTTAAATAAAATATTTGCAATATCTTCAATGTGTATTCTAGAAAAGAACTGATTTTTCTTATCAATTATTTTTGCACTCCCAGTTTTAAGTTTAGCTAAAATATTTTTTTGGTTGGAGTAAATTCCTGATAATCTAAGTATTTGTAGAGGTAGATTTTTTTTTTCTGCGAGATCTAACCAAGATTTTTCTGCGCTCAATCTATCTATACCTTTTATCGAGGTTGGATTTGTTTTGCTATTTTCATTTACCCAATTTCCATTGTGGTTACCATAGACGCTAGTAGCAGATAAATAGGTAATCCACTTTATTTTGTTATTATCAAAAATATTTTTAAAGTTCTTTATTGCTATATCTTCTCCATTAACCGGGGCTATAGATACAAGTATATGATTTGAATGCTTTAAATTCTCAATTAATCTTTTATCAAAAGAATGTTCAGAAAATTGAAAACTTTCATAATCTAAAACATCAAAGTTCTTTTTGTCAGATTTTTCCCTAGAAGTTACAGTTAAATTAATTTTTAAGTTCTCAGAGTTAATTTTTTTAATAAAATTTTTTGCTACCTGGCCAAATCCAAAACAAAAAATGTTCATTGTGTCCATTTAACTAACTTTTTTAACAGTAGACTTTAATGTAATGGGATTGTCTAGTTTATCAAGCATCTCGATTGGACATATTTGTTTGAAATTTAGTAGTTCTTTTTCGTAGTTATCTAAAATCATTTTAGCATTATTTGAATTTGTTTCTCTTAAAAAATCTTCTAGATTATTTTTTAAAACACTTTTCCAATAATCTGTTTCAACTTGCTGCCAAATAATTGAAACTGGATTTGCATAATTCTCAAAATTATTTTTTGGATCGTAGATAAAAGCCATTCCACCTGTCATGCCGGCTCCGAAATTATCTCCTACTTGTCCAAGAATAATTACAATCCCTCCTGTCATGTATTCACATCCATGTGCACCACAACCTTCTACTATCGCAAGACTCCCGGAATTTCTTACTGCAAATCGTTCGCCTGCTTGTCCTGAAGCGTATAATTTTCCTGCTGTGGCACCATATAAAACTGTATTTCCAATAATCACATTCTCATTGGAAACTAAATTACTTTTAGGTGAGGTTCTTACAATTATTTTTCCTCCTGAAAGGCTTTTACCAACATAGTCGTTTGTGTCTCCTTCAACTATTAATCTTAACCCTTTAATTAAAAAAGCTCCTAATGACTGTCCTGCACTGCCATTAAGTTTAATGGTAATTGAGTCTTCATTTAATTTATTATCTCCATAGGTCTTGTATAAGTAATGTGAAAGTCTAGTACCTACCGATCTATGTGTATTTTCAATATCGTATTCAAAGTTAAACTTGTCTTTGTTGTTTATTTTTTCTTTTATATCTGACCAAATTTTTTCATCTAAAGTATCTGGTACTTTGTTAATCTGTTTGTCTTTACAATATCTTGGGTTGTCTCCTGGGTCAGCCTGAACAAGCAATGGATTAAGATCCAAATCATCTAGATTTGACGAACCTTTGTTTACTTGCGTTAAAAGATCAGTTCTTCCAATAATTTCATTAATAGATTTATAGCCTAGCGCTGCAAGAGTTTCCCTGACTTCTGTGGCAACAAATGTAAAAAAATTTACAACTTTATCTGGTGTGCCAGTAAACTTTTCTCGTAATGATTTATCTTGACTGCAAACTCCAACTGGACAAGTATTTGAATGACATTGCCTAACCAATATACAGCCCATTGCTACTAAAGATGATGTGCCCATTCCATATTCTTCAGCACCCATCATGGCTGCCATAACTATATCTTTTCCTGTTTTAAGTCCGCCGTCAGTTCTTAGAGTTACTTTGTGTCTTAAATTGTTAAGTGTTAAAATTTGATTAACTTCTGTTAAACCCATTTCCCAAGGAATACCGGCATACTTTATGCTTGTTTGAGGACTGGCACCAGTGCCTCCTGAATGACCGGAAATTAAGATTACATCTGCTTTTGCTTTTGCAACACCAGCTGCTATTGTTCCTATTCCAGTAGAAGCTACTAATTTTACTCCAATCCGAGCTCCAGGATTTATCTGTTTTAGATCATAAATTAACTGGGCTAAGTCTTCAATTGAATAAATGTCATGATGAGGAGGAGGGGAAATTAAAGTTACGCCCGGCGTAGAATGTCTTAATTTAGCTATTTCATCTGTAACCTTAAACCCAGGCAACTGCCCTCCCTCACCAGGCTTTGCGCCTTGGGCCATTTTGATTTCAATCTCATTACAATTATTAATATAATTAATTGTTACACCAAATCGTGCTGAAGCTATTTGTTTTATTCTTGAATTAGCTGAGTCTCCGTTTGGCAGTTTAACAAAACGTTTTGCATCTTCGCCTCCTTCTCCGCTACAAGAAGCTCCTTTTATTCTATTCATTCCAATGGCTAAAGTCTCGTGGGCTTCTGCAGATAGGGCCCCATGAGACATACTTCCACTTCCGAATCTTTTTAAGATTTCAGCTAGTGGCTCTACTTCATTAATATTTATAGGATCTTTCTTTTCTTTAAATTCTAATAAATCTCTTAAACTAATAGGTGGTAAATCATGAATACCTTTAGAATATTTTTTGTAATGATCGTAAGACCCTTCTCCAACAGCATGTTGCAATACGTGAATTAAATTTCCTTGAAATTGATGTTGTTCTCCAGTTTTTCTGTATCTGTAAATACCTCCGATAGGTAATGTGATAATATTGCTTAAAATAAAATTTTTATGATGGTCTTTAATTTTTTTTTCAATTCCACCTATACCAATGCCAGATATTCTTGAGCTCATACCAGGAAAATAGTCCGATACGATAGCTCTACTTAAGCCCACAGCTTCAAAGTTACATCCCCCTCTATAAGAACTAATCACTGAGATGCCCATCTTAGACATAATTTTTAACAAGCCATCATCTATAGATTTTTTAAATTTAGTAATGCAGCTCTCAAAATCAGAGCTGCCAAATAACTTTTTTTCAAATCTTTGATAAATACTGTCAATCGCTAAATAGGGATTAACGGTAGTAGCACCAACGCCGATCAAAACCACAAAAGAATGTGTGTCTAAAACATCTGAGCTCTCAACATTTATTGAGCAATATCCTCTCAAACCTAATTTTACTAAATGTGAGTGAACCGCACCAACTGCTAGAACAGAAGGTATGCTAGCATGTGATGAGCTAATTTTTTTATCCGAAAGTATTAAGTTGTTGCTTCCTTCACGTACTGCTATTTCTGCTTCTTCTCTTATTTTTTCTATTCTCTCTTTTAATGATGAATTTACATTAAAAGTACAATCTAAAATTCTAATTTTTTTTTTAAATAAATTTTTAAACTTTTTAAATTGAGAGTTAGTTAAAATTGGGCTTTCTAAAACATAAATATTTTCTTCGGTTAAATTGTCAAAATCTAGAATATTACCTAAATTTCCAAATCTAGTTTTGAGACTCATTACTTTATTTTCTCTTAAAGAATCAATAGGAGGATTGGTTACTTGACTAAAATTTTGCCTAAAATAATGAGAAATAGGCCTATAATAGCTAGATAAAACAGCCGCTGGCGTATCATCACCCATAGAACCTATGGCTTCTTTTCCATCTTCTGCCATTGGGTGAAGAATAAGCTCTAAATCTTCTATGCTAAGACCGGACAAATATTGTCTTTTTTTTAGTTCTTCGGACTTAAATTCTGGTTTTTCTTTTTCAGTAAAAATTTTTTTGTCTAAATCTATAATTTGTTTGTTATATTTCTTGTAATCATTAGCAATATAATCTTTGATTTCCTTATCGTGGTATAATTTTCCTAGTCTTAAATCTATTGCAATAATTTGTCCAGGTCCTAGTTTTCCTTTGGAAATAATTTTTTCTTCAGGTAGTTTTATCATTCCAGATTCAGACCCAGCATAAAATAAATTATCTGAAGTGATCGCGTATCTGAGGGGTCTTAGTCCATTTCTATCCGTTGCTGCTAAGACCCATTTTGCATCTGTTGCACATATTGCTGCGGGACCATCCCAGGGTTCTATTGAGCTATTCAGAAAATTAAATAAATCTTGATGATTTTTTGGAACTGTTTTGCTTCGCTTGGACCAAGCATCTGGAATCATCATAAGTTTGATCAGTGGTGCTAGCTTTCCTGAGTGTGTAAGTAATTCAAAAACATTATCTAAAGCTCCTGAATCAGAACTTCCTGATGTGATAACCGGTTTTAAATCTTCAACATTTTTAAATAGTGAACTTGACATGTCTTGCTCATGAATCTTCATCCAATTTATATTTCCCTTAACAGTATTGATTTCTCCGTTATGAGCTAATGTTCTAAATGGTTGTGCAAGGTCCCAACTTGGAAATGTATTTGTGGAATATCTTTGATGAAAGATGGCAAATCTTGATGTAAATTTTGGATCTTTTAAATCTAAATAAAATTCAGCAAGTGATTCTGCCAAAAACATTCCCTTATAAACTATAGACCTCGAGCTAAACGAACAAATATAAAAATCTTTTAACTGATTCTCTCTTGCGGTTTTTTCTATTTTTTTTCTAGTAACAAACAATTCTCTTTCTAGATCATTTGTCTTTAATTCTTCATTCTTTTTAAATAAAACTTGTGTAATTTCTGGTCTATTTTGGTCCGCAGTTTTTCCTAAAACTTTTGGATTAACTGGTACTTGCCTCCATCCATAAATGGAAAAGTTTTCTTGTAGCAAAACTGATTCTATAATCTCTCTACACTTTTCTTGATCAGAATAATTAGTTTTAGGCAAAAAAACCATTCCAACACATATTCTTTTACTTGCATCGTGTTTGTGACCTGTTGATAAAATTTTTTCTTTAAAAAAATCGGGTGAGATTTCAAGTTGTATACCGGCACCATCGCCTGATTTACCATCTGCGTCTACAGCTCCTCTATGCCAAACAGCTTTTAACGCTTCAATTCCATATTCAACAATTTTTCTTGATTTTTTTCCATCTGTTGTGGCTATTAAACCAACACCACAGGCGTCATGCTCAGTACTGGGATCGTAAGCGAAGTTGTCTTGTAACAACTTCTTATTTTTTAAATATTTTAAATAATCACTCATAATTAAGCAGCTTTTACTCTGTCTTTTTCAATAATTTTTTCTTTTAAGTATTTTTGAATTTGTACAGCAGCATCCCTACCATCTTTAATTGCCCAGACTACTAATGAGGCACCTCTAACAATATCTCCAGCAGCAAAAATTCCATCAATATTAGTTTGCATAGTATTTAAATCAATTTTTATTGTTCCCCATCTAGAAACTGACAATTCTTTTGATGAAAATAATTCTGGAAGATTTTCTGGATCAAAACCTAGAGACTTAATTACAATATCAGCTTTAATATTGTACTCTGAGTTTTCTTGGATCTCAGGTTTTCTTCTGCCTGATGAATCTGCTAATCCAAGTATCATTTTATTAACTTGGACTTCTGTAACCTGTTTTTTACCGATAAACTTTTTTGGACTTGTTAACCAAATAAATTTAACACCCTCCTCTATTGCGTTAGCAACTTCTCTGGCGGAACCAGGCATGTTTTCCCTGTCTCGTCTGTAGAGGCATTTAACTGATTTTGCTTTTTGCCTAGTTGCTGTTCTTACGCAGTCCATAGCGGTGTCACCACCACCAATAACAACGATGTCTTTATCTTGGGCATTTAATGTACCATTATCAAAAAGTTCAACTTTGTCTCCTAATCCTTTTCTGTTTGATGCGGTTAAAAAATCCATAGCAGGAAAAATATTTTCTAAATTACTTCCTGGAATATCGATTTCTCTAGATTTGTAAACACCTGTAGCAATTAATATAGCATCATGATTTTTTTTTAATTCGTCTAAGCTTTTACTTTTCCCGACTTCGAAATTTTGAACAAATTTAATTCCACCCTGTTTTAAGAGTTTTGTTCTTCTTTCAACTACAAATTTTTCTAATTTAAAATTTGGTATTCCATAGATCAATAAGCCACCAGGCCTGTCATACCTGTCATAAATTGTAACTTGATATCCAAATTTTCTTAACTCTTCCGCACAAGCTAGGCCAGCTGGACCAGCACCTATGACACCTATTGATTGATTAATTTCTTTTTTAATTGTTAATGGTTTTACCCAATCTTTTTCCCACGCTGTATCCGTAATGTATTTTTCAATAGAACCTATTGTTACCGTGCCATGTCCCGACTGTTCAATTACACAGTTACCCTCGCAAAGTCTGTCTTGAGGACAGATCCTGCCACAAATTTCTGGCATATTGTTCGTGCTTTGTGAAAGTTCGTAGGCTTCCTGCAGTCTTCCTTCTGCAGTTAATTTTAGCCAATCAGGGATATTGTTGTGTAACGGACAATGCACCTGACAAAATGGGACTCCGCACTGGGAACATCTACTTGATTGCTCTTGTGCTTTTTCTGTTATGTAATCTTTATAAATTTCATGGAAATCTTGTTTTCTGTCTTTTTCGTTTCTTTTTACAGGGGTCTTCTGATTTAAATTTATAAATTGCAACATTTTTTTTTTCATAAAGTTTTAACTTACTTGATGAGCAACATTTTGAAAGTCTAAATAGGTAATTAGTATTGACTTAAATATTAATAAAACCACATTTTTTATATGTTTTTATTGCATAGCAAATATGCATATCAAAAAAAATTAAAAAGACTTATACAATTTAAGAAATGCTCGAAGTAATTTTTTTATCTATAGTTCAAGGAGTAACAGAGTTTCTGCCAGTAAGTTCTTCTGCTCATCTAGTTTTAGTTTCTAATTTTTTTAACTTAGAAAATCAGAATTTAAAAGTAGATATAAGTCTTCATACTGGATCCTTACTAGCTATAATTTTTTTTTATAAGAATGATTTTTTAAATATTAGAAAGAATAAAGATTTTTATTACAAACTAATTATAGCGACAATTCCTACGTTAGTAGTTGGTTATTTATTAGTGAAATTTAACTTAATCGAATATTTAAGAAACTATGAAACTATAGGATGGATGACAATTTTATTTGGATTTGTTTTATATTTTGCTGATAAGAGTAAAATAAATAAAAAAATTAAAACTAATTTTAATTTTAAATCAGCAATTATAATAGGTATGTTCCAAATTTTGTCTTTAATTCCTGGTGTTAGCAGATCTGGTATAACTATATCAGCTGGAAGGCTACTAAATTACGATCGTGAAGAATCAGCAAAAATATCTTTTTTACTATCTGTGCCAACTTTAATTGCGGTAACCTTTTTTAATATTTTTAGCATATATGAAATTAATAATTTCCATTTCTCTAAATTAAATTTTTTTGCAATTTTCTTATCTTTTATTTTCTCTTTTGTGACGATTAAATATTTTTTTAAGTTTATAAAAGAATATAATTTAAATATATTTGTCTTTTATAGAATAGTTCTCGGAATAATAATTTTATTCCTAATATGATGATGGATTTAAAGCTTAAACATATAGACAGATTTAATATATTAAATATTTTATATTGTATTTTTCCAATCACAATAGCACTTGGCAATCTTGCTATAAATTTAAATATTTTTTTTATAATTATACTTGGTCTGTTTACTTTTAAAGAAAAATTATTTCAAATAAGGGAAGATAATGTCAGTGTATTAGTAGCTCTATTTTTCATTTGTATAATTATTTCTTCTTTTTTGAATTATTATAATTTTTCAAATCTTACTTTTAATAATAACGAATATTTTTATAACAACGCTAGATATGATTTTGACGCAAAGATGGGTATTTTTAAATCATTAGCTTTCTTGAGATTTTTTTTAATATATTTTATTTTAACAAAGCTAATAGAAGTGGACAAATTTAATATAAAAATTTTTTTCTTTATAGCTGCAGGTATCTCTTTTTTTTTAATTATCGACCTGATGTTTCAGCTAATTTTTTATATTGATTTATTTGGAAACAAATATGACAAATCAATACATAGACTATCAGGTTTTTTTGGCACGGAGTATATTGCCGGCGGCTTTTTACAAAGATTTTCTTTATATCTAATTTTTTTATTTCCCTTCTTGTGGTTTAAAAATAAGGCCAACTTAACAAAACTATTTTTTTTCTTCGTATCGCTTTTAGTTTTTTTTTCTATTCTTATGACTAATAATAGAATGCCTTTAATTTTGTTTTTTTTAGGTTTTGTTTTTTTTACTTTTTTTTATAAAAAATTTAGAAAACTATCTTTCTATGCTCTTGTTTTTTTGTTTTTTTCTTTTTCAATTATTTACTCGTTTAACAGCAGAATTAATAATTTTTTTAATTCATATAAAAATCAAGCATATGACATTGTGAAAGTTTTTACAAAAAGAGATGAGATCAATAATCTTGATATAACTATATCGTCAAATTCTAATTATGCGATGCTGTTTAACTCTGCGATAGATTTATCTCAAAAAAATAAAATACTTGGTCTTGGCATTAAATCTTTTTATTTTAATTGCTTTAAAAATTTAAAAGTAATAGTCAAAATGACTAAGCCTACTCCAGGTAGATCTTGTAATAATCATCCTCATAACTATTATTTGGAAATTTTAACAACTTCTGGGATGCTGGGTTTACTTTTAATTACTTTAATTTTTTTAATGACCATAAAAAAATTTTTGTTTCGCTATAATCAGATTAATGAAAATGAGTACCACAAAAAATTAATTTTGTTAGTTTCTTTTATTGTTTTTATAACTGAAATTTTCCCTATACGAAGTTCTGGTGCTTTTTTTACAACCAGCTCTGCTATATTAATTTTTACCTTATTGGCAATAGTCAACAACTTGAAAGTGAGTAATATTAAACTCTAAAGAATAGCAGTTAAATGCTTAATAAGTAAAAAATAATAATCAAAAAAATTAAAGCTGAATTTTTAATTAAATTTTTATTATAAGTACTATTTTTAAATTAATTCTTTTCTATGCTGGTGGACCGCGCAGAACTCGAATCTGCAACCCCCTGATTCGTAATCAGGTATTCTATCCAATTGAACTAGCGGTCCTTTAATAAGATTATTCTACCCAATTGAGCGCCGTACGTAAATTTCTAATATTAATTAACAATATGTAAGTGCTTAGATTTAAATATTAAATTCATCTTTTACACTGCATTTTTCAACTATTTTTTAATATTTAGTTGTTTATTATTGATGGTATATTTAATAAGTTCCAAAAATATCTAAAAAATTATGGCTCAAAATATATTAGTTCCTGACATAGGCGACTTCGATAGTGTTGAAATTATCGAGGTTTTAGTAAATGTAGGTGATCATATTAAAAAAGACGATCCGATTGTTACTTTGGAAAGTGACAAATCAAGTGTTGAGGTTCCTTCTACGCTTGATGGTAAAATTATTGAACTTAATATCAATGTTGGAGATAAAGTCTCAAAAGGAAGTTTATTAGCTAAATTGGAGGTTAATGAGTCTGAAAGCATTGAAAAAAAAGTAGTTAAAAAAAATGATATTGTTTCAGAAGAGAAGATTGTTAAAATAAAAGATCCAATAGTTTCTAGTATAAAAAAAAATTTAGCACCGCCTGTTTCCGAGGGTGATATCGATCCAATTGAAACGAAAGAATGGATAGAGTCTTTAAATGCTGTCATTGAAAATGATGGTCCTTCAAGGGCCAGCTACCTTTTAAATAAAGTTGTTTCCAAAGCATACACTGCTGGACTTGTTTTACCCGATACTAGAACGACACCTTATATAAATACTATTCCTACTGAGCTAGAGGTAAAATCGCCAGGTGACCAAAATATAGAAAAAAAAATACGTGCTTACATTAGATGGAACGCAGCTGCTATGGTTGTAAGAGCTAATAAAATTAGCGGTGAGCTTGGTGGTCATATAGGAACTTTTGCTTCTGCCGCAACTCTTTATGACGTTGGTATGAATCATTTTTGGAGAGCAAAAAATAAAAATTTTGGTGGTGATTTAATTTATTTTCAAGGTCATTCTGCACCTGGCATGTATGCGCGTGCATTTCTTGAAGGTAGGTTTACTGAGAAACAATTAAATAGATTTAGACAAGAAGTAGATTCTGGGGGATTGTCATCCTATCCTCATCCTTGGCTGATGCCAAAATTTTGGCAATTTCCAACTGTGTCAATGGGTCTAGGTCCTATCATGGCAATTTATCAAGCAAGATTTTTAAAATATTTAATTAATAGAGGTTTATTAAAAGATGAAGGAAGAAAAATTTGGGTTTTTCTAGGTGATGGTGAAACAGATGAACCAGAGTCATTGGGTGCTATCAGCTTAGCTGCGAGAGAAAAATTAGATAATTTAATTTTTGTGATTAACTGCAATCTTCAAAGACTTGATGGTCCCGTAAGGGGAAATGGAAAAATCATTCAAGAGCTAGAGGGTAGTTTTAGAGGCGCTGGGTGGAATGTCTTAAAAGTCATATGGGGCTCTTATTGGGACCCTCTTTTAAAAGCTGACAAAACTGGGCTGCTAATGAAGCGAATGAATGAGGTTGTGGATGGAGAGTATCAAGCAATGAAAGCAAAAGGTGGCGCCTATGTTAGAGAAAAATTCTTTGGTAAATATCCTGAGTTAAAAGAATTAGTTTCATCTATGACTGATAATGACATTTGGAAGCTTAATAGGGGTGGCCATGATCCACATAAGGTTTATTCGGCTTACAATTCAGCTATGCAAAATAAAGGTTCTCCGACTGTAGTCATTGCAAAAACTGTCAAAGGATATGGTATGGGTAAATCTGGCGAGAGTCTAAATACAACACACCAACAAAAGAAATTAGATGAACAAGATTTATTATATTACAGAGACAGATTTAATGTCCCGTTAACTGATGAACAGGTTAAAAATATTGAATATTACAAACCCGCTGAAAATTCTGAAGAAATTAAATATTTAAAAGAAAGAAGAAGGCAGCTTGGTGGATTTATTCCCGAAAGATCCTCTTTTGCCACACCTATTAAAGCACCACCTAAAGACATCTTTGAAAGTTTTATGAAGTCTACCGGTGATAAAGAAATGTCTACAACGATGGCTCTTGTTCGAATGCTAACCAATCTTCTCAGAGATAAAAATGTTGCACCTAGGTTAGTCCCAATTATCCCAGACGAAGCAAGAACTTTTGGCATGGAAGGGTTTTTTAGAAAAATAGGAATTTATGCTCATGAGGGGCAAAAATATGAACCGGAAGACTCTGAACAACTAAGCTCTTATAAAGAGACAAAAAGTGGTCAAGTGCTAGAAGAGGGAATTACAGAAGCAGGTGCTATGTCTTCATGGATTGCGGCTGCAACCGCTTATACCAATCATGATATCGAAATGATACCGGTCTATATTTTTTACTCAATGTTTGGTTTTCAAAGAATCGGTGATTTTGCATGGGCTGGAGCAGATGCACAGGCTAGAGGCTTTTTAATCGGAGCAACAGCAGGAAGAACAACGCTTGCTGGCGAAGGCCTACAACATCAAGATGGTCATAGCCATATTTTAGCTTCCATGATTCCAAACTGCGTGTCTTATGACCCAACCTTTTCTTATGAGATGGCAGTAATTTTTAGAGAAGGTCTAAGAAGAATGCACGAAAAAAATGAGAATGTTTTTTACTATATTACAGCTATGAATGAAAATTACTCTCATCCTGAGAAGCCAGTAGGAGCTGATGAGGGTATATTAAAAGGTATGTACTTATTTAAAGAATATAAAAATAAAGGAAAAATTAAGATTCAATTAATGGGATCTGGCACAATTTTGAGGGAAGCTATAGCAGCAGCTCAGATACTATCTGAAGAATATGGAATAGATTCCGATATTTGGAGTGTTACTAGTTTTAATGAGTTAAGAAAAGATGGTATGGAAATTGAAAGAAGAAATCTTTTAAACCTAAATAGTAAAAAAGAAAAAAGTTATGTTGAAAAATGCTTAGAAAAAAGAGATGGTCCCATTATAGCTGTTACAGATTATGTTAGGTCATTCTCAGATCAGATTAGACCCTTTACTGATAAACCTTTTTACTCACTAGGTACGGATGGTTTTGGAAGAAGTGACACGAGAAAAAATTTAAGAAAATTTTTTGAAGTAGATAAAGAGCATATAGTTGCTTATACCCTTAGTGCTCTAGCAAAAGAGCAATTATTGGGTTCTGATAGTGCGGAAAAAGCTTTTAAGAAATATAATATTGATAAGAAAAAAGCATTCCCAACAAAATTATAATTATGTCTGAGCAAAAAATTATTGTTCCAAATATAGGTGATTTTAAAGAAGTAGAGGTAATTGAAGTTTTAGTAAAAGAAGGTCAGGAGATTAAAAAAGATGAATCGGTTATCACCTTAGAAAGTGATAAATCGTCTGTAGAGGTGCCTTCAAATTTTAGTGGTACAGTTAAACAGATTAAAATTAAAATAGGCGATAAGGTTTCGGAAGGAACTACGATTTTGTTACTAAATAGTAAAGACAAAATTGAATCTATTTCAAAAAATAATAATGCTGAGAATAATAAAGAAGTTATAGATTTTCCTAAAAATAATAAGAAAAAAGATATTCAAACACCTATTTTACAAGATGAAGGGAAGGTGAAACCTGCAAGCCCAAATGTGAGAAAATTCACAAGAGAGTTAGGTATAGATATTTCTAAAATATCTGGAACCGAAAGATTAGGTAGAATAACTAAAGATGATGTTAAGGATTTTGTAAAAGATAAGTTAACAATCACTCCAGTTTCAGAAACACAAATTAAAAAAGACATAAAAAATGAATATGAACACAATGAATTTGGCGAAGTTGAAGTAAAAGACATTCCAAGAATAAAAAGACTCTCCGGGCCACATCTAGTTAAGTCTTGGACAGAAATTCCACATGTTACTCAACATGAAGAAATAGATATTACAGAAATGGAAAATTTTAGGAGCTCTCTAAGAGACTTATATACTGGGCAAAAAATATCCATTACTCCGTTGGCTTTTATTATGAGAGCAATGGTAAATGGTCTTAAAACTTATCCAAACTTTAACGCTTCGATAGATCCTCAAAATGGAAAGGTTACTTATAAGAAATATTTTCACATTGGCGTAGCTGTGGACACACCACACGGCTTGATGGTGCCAAAAATTAGAAATGTAGATCAACTAGATATAAAAGAAATAAGTCAAAAACTCAGAATAGTTAGTAAGCTCTGTAAAGAACTTAAAATTGATAAAAAAGAGTTTTTTGGTGGTTCTATGACAATCTCTAGTTTGGGTGGTATTGGAGGAACTTTTTTTACTCCAATAATTAATTCTCCGGAGTTATCTATACTTGGAGTTGGTAAATCATACGATAAGGTCGTTAAAAAAGATGGACAAATTATAACAAGAAAAATATTACCTATCTCATTATCTTATGATCATAGATTTATTGATGGAGCAGAGGGCGCTAGATTTTGTGTACATTTAGCCCATAGCTTGGGAAAAGATTTTGCGTTCAAACTTGCTGTTTAGTGAAATTTACAATACTCACTTTTTGTGAATAAAAAAATTTTTTCTCTTATTTGTGCAGTCATAACTTCGATCTTATGGGGTTCTGCATTTGTTGCTCAAGATATGGGTATGGATTTTATTGGCCCACACACATTTAATGTCGGTAGATTTTTAGTTGGGTTTTTGTTTTTATTTCCTTTCTTTTTATTTTTTGAACTTAAAAAAATAAAGAAAAAAAATATTGATAATAAAAAAGCTTTCTTTTATTTAGTTGTTTTAGGATTTATATTGGGTATAGGTCAGGCCCTTCAGCAAATTTCACTTATATATACTGATGTTGCAAATACGGGTGTTTTTACTGTCATGTATGTTCTAATAGTTCCTTTTATATCTTATTTTATCTTTAAAAAAAAAATCCATTGGTCAATCTGGCCTGCTGTTATTTTTTGTGTGATGGGTGGATTCTTTTTAAGTGAATTAAAAAATGTTTCCGTTAGATACGGGGATATGCTTGGTATTTTAAGTGCTTTTTGTTGGGCCTTTCATATTATATATATTAGTAAAACAATTAAATTTTTTAATTTCCCTGTTACTATTGCAATGTCACAATGCTTAGTTGCATTTTTATTTACAATATTGCCAATGGTTATTTATGAGGACCCGTCATTCGAGAATATACTAAAAGATTCGTATGAAATACTATATGTCGGAATTTTATCTAGTGGGTTGGCATTTCTACTGCAAACTTATACTTTGCAAAATTTAACTCCCGCACCTGCAGCAATTATATTTTCTCTTGAGGGAGTGTTCGCAGCAATTTTTGCTTGGTTAATTTTAGGCCAGTTTTTAAATGAAATTAAAGTTTTGGGAATTTTTTTAATATTATTTGCAGTAATATTCTCACAAATTGTGCCAATCTATGATAAAAAAAATTATGGACGAAACTAATACAGGCTTCATGAGGCATATCGGTGGATTAAGTTTAAAAAAAATTGATATAAATAGTTTTGAATTTTCCGTTATTGTTAAAGAAATTCATCTTAATAGCGGAAAAATAGCACACGGCGGATTCCTTTCCACAATAGCAGACACAGGGATGGGTACTGCAGCACACATGGTAGGTGAAAATAAAAGATGTGTTACAATTTCTCTTGATGTTAAATTTATTTCTGCTGCTCTTTTAAGTCAAACATTGAAAGGGGTTGTTAAAATTCAAAAGAAAACTAAATCCCTTATTTTTATAACTTGTGAAATATTAAATACAGAAGGCATTGTAATTACAGCTTCTGGTATCTGGAAAATTTTATAACCTTTAAAAACAAGAACATTTGACAAAATGATTCGGTCATGTTTTACTCTTACTTTGTTCTCACTTCAAGACTACATATAGTATAAAAAAAAAAATCTAACACAAAAATGCAAAAATCCTCAAAAAAAATTATTGCTCTTTTAGGACCAACAAACACCGGTAAAACGCATGATGCAATTGAGAGAATGTTAGAATTTGATTCGGGAATTTTTGGGCTACCTTTAAGATTATTAGCAAGAGAAGTGTACGAAAAATGTGTAAAAAAAATTGGCGCAAATAAAGTGGCACTAATAACTGGAGAAGAAAAAATAATTCCAAATTCTGCAAGTTTTTTTATTTGCACAGTAGAATCTATGCCTAAAGATAAGACTGTAGATTTCGTGGCAATTGATGAAGTGCAAATGTGTGCTGACAAAGAACGTGGACATATTTTTACAGACAGGTTGCTTTCTGCACGTGGAGAAGAGTTAACAATGTTTTTAGGTTCTCAAGTTATGAAAAAAATAATCAGCGATTTAATCGAGGGAGTTGAATTTGTAAAAAAAGAGAGATTTTCAAAACTTTCTTACGGTGGTTATAAAAAAATTTCACGTTTAGATGGTAAGGTAGCTATAATTGCTTTTTCAGTAGAAGAAGTTTATGCAATTGCTGAATTGGTTAGACGACAGAAAGGTGGTGCTGCTGTTATTATGGGCTCTCTAAGCCCCAAAACTAGAAATTCACAGGTAGAATTATATCAATCAGGAGATGTTGATTATTTAGTTGCTACAGACGCAATAGGTATGGGTCTGAATATGGATATTGAACAAATTTATTTCTCTAATTTAAAAAAATTTGATGGAAAAGAAACTAGAAGACTAAATTTAGTGGAATTATCTCAAATTGCTGGAAGAGCAGGTAGATATAAAAATAATGGTATTTTTGGAACAACTGGAGATTGTGAAAATTTAAATACAGACGAAATAGAAAAAATTGAAAACCACATATTGCCAAATACAAAAATGCTTTATTGGAGAAATTCTGATTTAGATTTTAATAATGTAAAAAAATTACTTTCTTCTCTCGAGGTTAGGCCTAGTAATAAAAATCTTATCAGAACTAATGAATCTATAGATGAAATTGTTCTTAGATTTTTGTTAAAAAAAAATATAGAAAATAATATTTACAGCAATAATCTAAAGCTACTATGGGAATGTTGTCAAATTCCAGATTTTGAGAGAAAAGCGTACGGTCAACATGTGGGTACTGTTGATGCTGTGTTTAGGTTTTTGTCAATTAGAAAAAAGAGAATTCCAAATGAATATATGAAAACTCAGCTGAATGGGTTAGAAAAAAATCATGGCAACATAGATGTCTTGGCTAATAGAATATCAAATGTTAGGACATGGTCATATGTGGCTAATAAAAAAGATTGGGTAGAAAACGCAGATTATTGGGTTCAATTGACCAAGAGTATTGAAGATAATTTATCAGATAGACTACATGAAGAATTGACAAAAAGTTTTATTGATAAGAAGATTAGTATTTTAGCGAGAGGTTTAAAACAAGATATGCTTTTGGAAACAGCTGTGGATGATGATGATAGAGTATTAATCGACAAACAATATGTTGGGAAGCTAAAAGGTTTAAAATTTATTATAGATTTTAGTTCAAAAAACCTAGATGTGGATCTAAAATCTATTAAAAAAGCTGCAAGGAAAGGCGTAGAGAAAGAACTAATCAAAAGATCTAAACGAATAATGCAAGACGAGAATTTATCTATTGATCAGGACAACAAGATTATTTGGCTCGACAATCCAATAGCAAAAATAAAGAAAGGTGAAGATTATTTAAACCCAGAAATAGAAATTATTACAGATGAAGCACTACCTATAGATATACAGAAAGAATTAGAACAGTTTACCAAAAAATGGTTATCATCTTACGTCAATGAAGTTTTAGGAGATTTAATTAATCTAACAAAAATAAAAATAGAGAATCAATATTTAAGAGCTCTATCCTTTCAGCTTTATGAAAATAATGGTGTTTTAAAAAGAAAAAATATTGATGAGATTATTAAACTTATTTCAAAAGAAGAGAGAAAAAAACTTTGGAATATGGGTATTAAAATTGGACGTTACCATGTTTTTCTTCCTAAAATGCTAAAGCCAAAAGCAGTCACGTTAAGAACAATGCTTTGGAAAACTTATAATGATGTTTCATCTGATGTTAATATGCCAAAGTTTGGGTTAAATTTTGTCATAAATGAAAAATTTAATGAAAATTTTTTATTACTATGTGGATTTGAAAGGTTTAAAGATTATTTTATACGTATTGATATACTTGAGAAACTATTTATTAATATTATGGAAAAAAGTATTGATCGAAAGTTTAAAATATCCTCAGAAATGATGAATTTATTGGGCTGTACGAAAGAAAATTTTTACATACTAATGGGTCTAATGAATTATAAAAAATCAAAAGAAGCAGATACTTATTATTTTGCTGGAGAAAGTAGCAAAAATAAAGAAAAAATAATTATTAAAAAGAACAAAACGAACCCTTTTAGTAAATTACTTGCACTAAATATTAAATAGTTTAAATAAAGAAATTCTAATGACATATATTGTAAAAGACGAATGTATAAAGTGTAAACTAACTGATTGTGTTGAAGTTTGCCCAGTCGACTGTTTTTACGAGGGGGAAAATTTTTTAGCTATAAATCCAGATGAGTGTATAGACTGTGGAGTCTGTGAGCCAGAGTGTCCTATTGGTGCAATTGTAGCTGATTCTGATGAGGCTTTAGAAGATAAAGAAAAATGGTTGTTGATTAATAAAAAGTTTTCTGCAATATGGCCTAACATTTCTAAGAAGAAAGACCCTATGAATGAACACGAAAAATTTAAAGACATAAAAGATAAATACAGTAAATATTTTTCAGAAAAACCAGGTACATAAAATGTCCAAAATTACGAAAATAAAAAAAAAGAAAAAAGTAAAAAAAAGTCTTGTAAAAAAAGTAGCTGGAAAAAAAGTTTCTATAAAAAAGATAAAAACAAAAGTAGATAAAAAAGCTGAAAATCCACCATTAAGAATAGCAAACAGCAATAAATATACACCGGAAGAAAAAGTAGAAATTAAGAAGATAAAAAAACAGGCCACTGAAAAAAGGATTTACGAAATTAAAGATTACGTAGTTTTCCCAAAACATGGTGTGGGCAAAATTATCGCTGTTGAAAAAGCAACTATCGGAGAGATAGATATTCAGTTTTATAAAATTTATATAGAAAAAGAAAAGTTAACGCTGACTGTTCCAATCAATCAACAAACAAATTTGAGACCTATTTCTACTATCAATCAAATTAATAAATGTGTTTCAATTTTAAAAACTAAGCCAAAAATTAAAAGAACGATGTGGAGTAGAAGAGCACAAGAGTATGATCAAAAGATTAATTCAGGTAAAATTTATGAGTTAGCAGAAGTTGTTAAAGATCTTAATAAAAATTCAGATATTATTGCAGATCAATCATACAGCGAAAGACAATTGTTTGAAAAAGCTTACGAAAGATTAAAATCGGAATTTGAAGCGGTTTTAAAGGTGATACCTGATGAAGTTCAGAAAAAAATGGATAAGGCGTTAGGTAGAAATCAAAATATTACAGACGTAGAATAAAAAAAACGCCCCTTTAATTATTTAATTAAAAGGGCGTTTAGTTAAAAAAAGTACTATCTTCTTCTTTTTTTAGTTTTCTTTGCTTTTTTCTTAGTTTTCTTTTTCGCTTTTTTTCTTTTAGCCATTTTATCTCCCTGTTTGTTTAAACAAACCTTAATGATTCGTTTATATATATAATCTTTAAGTTTTTTTTCTTTTATGTCAAACATAAATTTATATCCAACTTATAACTTTTTTAATTTAAAAAAATTTGCAAAAACAAAAAATAAAATTAATTAAAAATTGTTTACTATCAATACTTTTAAACGAGCTAATTATTGGATTTAATAAAGATTTTCTATTTGTTTTAAATAATTTTTAACAATTTCTTTTCTTTTAAGCTTTAATGTGGGAGTTAACATTCTATTTTCAATTGTAAATTCATTATTAGTTATGAAGTATTTTTTTATTTTTTCGATTGAAGAGAGTTTTTTATTTAATTCATCTATGTATGCAGTAATTAAATCCTGGGTTGTAAAATTTTTTTCTACTACAAGCACTGCCACTAAATAGTTTTTTTTATCGCCATAGACAAAAGACTGCTTGATACTCTCATTCAAACATAAAAGATTTTCTATTTTTACAGGAGAAATATTTTCACCACCAAAATTCACAATTAAGTCTTTCTTTCGGTCAGTAATTTTTAAAAAACCGTCAGCATCAATCTCGCCTATATCTCCGGTGTGTAACCAACCATTTTTTATAGCTTCTTTCGTTTCTTGCTTTTTGTTCCAATAGCCTAACATTACATTTTCACCTTTAATTAAAATTTCACCATCTTTTGCTATTTTAATTTTATTAGTTTTAAAAGGAGGGCCAACTGTAGATACCTTAATTTGATTTGGTAGATTGCAGCTAACTACTGGAGAAGCTTCAGTTAGCCCGTATCCCTGTAAAGTTGGCAAACCTACCGCGTTTAAAAATTCACCAATATTTTGATCCAAAGCTCCCCCTCCTGATATAAAGGCTTTAAGTTTTCCACCAAATTGTTTCTTAATTTTTTTTCTTACTAAAACCTCACAAAAAATATTTATAACTATTTCTTTAAGATTTAATCTTTTTTTTTCTAGTATTTTTTTTCCTAGTTTTAAAGTTTGATAAATAAGTTTTTTCTTAATTCCTTTTTGTTTGTTAAAATTTGAATTTATTTTGTTAAATAAATTTTGATAAAATCTTGGTACAGCTGTCATAATTGTAGGTTTAGCTGTAATCATATTTAAAATTAATTTTTCTAAACTTTCAGCATAAATTATTTTGGCTCCTAGAAAAATTTGAATAAATTGAACGGTATGTTCGTATGAGTGTGACAGAGGCAGCCAAGTTAGAAAAATTATTTTTTTTTTAGTAATTAATGGATTTAATACTTCAAGTGCACCTTCACAATTAGAGAGTATTCCTCCGTGACTTAATACCACTCCTTTTGGGTTGCCCGTAGTACCAGAAGTATAAATAATACAAGCCGGGGACTGTCTATTTAAATTATTATTTTTAATTTTATTTAATAAAGGTTTGCTATAAATATCTTCAACTAAAATACTTTTACGTTCAATTTTTTCAAAAGATATAAATAATTTTACATCGTTATTAATATAATTTTTTATTTTTTTGAATTGTGTTTCATTTGACACAACTATTATTGTTGGCCTACAGTCATCAATTATATATTTGTAATCATCATCTGAATAAGTAGTAAATATAGGTACAGAAATACCCCCCGCATTCATTATTGCGATGTCCGCAATTAACCACTCTGGTCTATTTTCAGATAGTAAAAGACACCTGTCACCTTCTTTAATTGTTAGTTTGATTTGATTAGAAAGTTTAAATATTTTTTCACTAACTTCGTTCCAACTATACTGATGACTATAGTTAGGTTTTAACCATCTTAATAAGATTTCAGAGGTATTTACTTCCTCTAACTTGTTGAAAAATAAATCTACAAGACTGTTTGTATTTTTAATATTCATAATATGGTGGGCGAAGAGAGACTCGAACTCTCACAGTATTGCTACCACCGGATTTTGAGTCCGGCGCGTCTACCAGTTCCACCATTCGCCCTTAATAATTAAATTATTTAAAATTTATATTTAAATAGTATTAAAATTTTATTACTTTATAAATAAAAAAGTGTTTAAAACTCTTTTTGATAAATGCGTTAAGCTAGCAGCCAGTAAATTTGCTGATTATAGCTTGGCAATAGTGTCTTTTTCCGAAAGCTCTTTTTTTCCTGTTCCACCAGACATTATGATTGTGCCAATGGTGGTGGCTAATAAAAAAAAATATATAAAAATATTTTTAATTGCTACACTTTTCTCTGCTTTAGGTGCTTTTTTAGGATATTTTATAGGATCCTTTTTTTTCAATGAACTTGGTGTAAAAATATTTGAATTTTATGGCTATGATAATACTGATTTTTTAAGAGAGAAATTTCAAACAAGTGGTGGTTCTTTTTCTTGGCTATTAATTTTATTCACTGCTGCATTCACACCCTTGCCATTTAAACTAGTCACAATTTTTAGTGGTTTTATTCAATTTAATTTAATTTTTTTTTTCTTTACCTGTTTATTTGCAAGAGGATTAAGATTTTTTATTGTAGCTTATTTGTCGTCAAGATTTGGTACAACATTTTCTACTTTCTTAGAAAAAAAAGGAGCTATGTGGGCAACTATTATTGGCTTAATTATTGTTACATTAGCTTTGATCATTTATTTAGTAATTAAATTTTATGTATAAGTTTTTAAATAATAACTTAATTCCTACATTTTTTTCTATTAGCATTTTAATTCTTTTGTCTGCGTATTTTATTGAACACGCGCTTGGCTATGAAGCTTGCAATCTTTGCTTGATTAGTAGAATTCCTTATTTTTTTGTAATTACTTTTAGTCTTTTTTTTTTCTTATTTAAAAAATTCGAGAAAATTATATTAATACTTATTTTTATAAGCTTTGTATCTGGTGCTTTAATAGCCTTTTATCATTCTGGTATTGAACAAGGCTTTTTTGATGAGTCATTAGTCTGCCAATTAAAAACCTTGTCTCAAGACAGCTCTACTAGTGAATTGTTAGAGCAATTAGAAAATTATAAATCTAAATCCTGTAAAAGTGTTGACTTTAAAATATTTGGATTTTCATTAGCGACAATTAATTTATTTATTTCTTTAGCTTTATCAGTTATTGCTTTTAAAAATATTTTTAAAAATGAAAAAAACAAATAAAAAATTCCTAGAGGAATTAATAAGAGTTGACCACGCGGGTGAGCGAGGTGCAATTAAGATTTATGAAGGTCAGCTCTTGGCTCTTAAAACATTTAAACAGGATGAAGGTTTAAAAAATCAAATAGAGGAAATGAAAGAACATGAAAGGGTGCATTATGAATTTTTTGAAAAAGAAATTAAAAAAAGAAACATAGCACCAACAAAACTACTGCCTCTTTGGGATTTGCTTGGTGTAACTTTAGGCTTTGGAACTGCGATGTTGGGGAAAAAAGCCACTATGCTTTGTACCGCTTCTGTAGAAGAAGTAATCGGAGGCCATTATGAAGATCAGACTCATGAACTCTACGAAGACGAAAAAGAATTAAAAAAAAATATAATTAAATTTAGAGATGAGGAGTTAGGCCACAAAGATATAGCCTACGAAGGTGGGGCTACTAAAGAAGGTTTATATGGCTTGTTAGACAAGGTTATTAAAACTTCGTCTCGTGTAGCAATTAAGATTTCTAAAAAGATTTAATTAAGGCTCTAATTCAATATCCCAATATAAATAGTCCATCCAACTTTCATGTAAAAAGTTAGGTGGAAAATTTCTTCCATTTTTATGTAGATCGTCTACTGAAGGCCTGAAAGGTTTTTGAAACAGGATTAAACCACAATTTTTGTAAAGCATGCCACCCTTTTGTACGTTGCATGTTGAGCAAGCAGTAACAACGTTTTCCCAATCTGTAAGACCACCCTTTGACTTAGGTAGAAGATGGTCAAATGTTAAGTCTTTTCTGTCTCCACAGTATTGACATGTAAATTTATCTCTTAGAAAAACATTAAATCTTGTAAAATTTGGATTTTCAGAAGGTTTGATAAAATTTTTAAGCGCTATAACACTTGGTAAATTCATTTCAAATGATGGGCTTCGTATTTTTCTTTTATAATTTGAAACTATAGTTACACGATTTAAAAAAACTGATTTAACAGCATCTTGCCAACACCATAGGGACAAGGGGTAATAACTTAGAGGTCTAAAGTCAGCATTTAGAACTAACGCTGGGCATTTTTCTAAGGGTACTTTTTCATTTGCCGATACAATCATGTTAAAAATTTATCTGAATAAACAAACGATATCAAGACATAAAATGTTGTAATGCATTTTTTGTTAGTATAAATTTTTTTTTATAAATTCTAATCCTAGGCTAGATCCTTCTACTGGTATTCGATGTTCACAATTCTTAAAGATTTGAGATTCTATTTTATAATCATTTTTGTTAAAAAATTCTTTTGCTTCAAGTAAAAAACTTACTGGAACGATCTCGTCTTTGTCTCCATGCATTAAAATTATATTAGGGCGGGAAATAATATTATCTTTTAAATGATTTACATCTATTATTTTTCCAGAATATCCTATGATTGAATTAATCTTCTTTTTTCTTTTAATTCCTGTTTGCAGACTAATCATGCATCCTTGACTAAATCCTCCTATAGCTATCTGTTCTCCCTGGAGTTCATTCTTAAACATAACTTCATCTATAAGCTTATTTAGCTTTATCTCAGCAACTAATGATTTAATTAAAATCTGCTCTTTTGTTTGGTCCATTAAATCAAACCATTGAAAGCCTGCGGGACTAACTACGCATTTTTCAGGTGCATCTGGACATACAAATAAAGTTTCTGGTAGATATGTTCTCCAATAACTTGCTAACAAAGAAATGTCTTTACCGTCTCCACCATAACCGTGACAAAGTATAACAGCATTTTTAGGTCTACCGCTAGAAAGTGGATGTAAAATAGTTGTGTTTAATGAGTAGCTCATGGTAATTAGTAATTAATTATGTCTAGTTTTTTATTTAATTTTATAGGTTTTATTTTATTAGGTTCTGTCGCAATAGTTTTAATACTAGGTCTTTATACTTTATTTAAAGGTGGCGAAACTAGCAAAAAGTATTCAAATAAACTAATGCAACTTAGGGTTCTTTTGCAGTTTATAGCAATTATTGTCTTGGTTCTCCTTGCGTATTTTTTTAAAAATTAAAGATATTTTCTTAATAGGTTAATAAAAGATTTATCAAGAAAATCTACCTCACCGATAACTCTTCCAAATTCTTTACCTTTTTTGTCTATCAAGATGCTGGTTGGCACACCACGCATATTAAATGATTTTACTAATTTAAATTCAGGATCGAAATAAATGTTAAGATTTTTAATATTTAAACTTTCAAAAAAATTTTTAGTTTTATCTTTATTTGGTTTTTCCAAATTTATCGGATAAATTGCTATCTCTGGATACAGTTTAGACAGATTCGCTAATGATGGCATTTCTTTCTTGCACGGTACACACCAGGTTGCCCAGAAGTTTAATATCATGATATTGCCTTTTTTATTGGTTAAGTCCACAACATTAAGGTTGAAATCTTTAAATTTTAGTTCCTTAATGTCTAGAGGTTCCTTGTGAACTACTATATTTTTGGAGTAGTTTGTTTCACTTGACAATTGCTGAGCAAGGAAAAATATAGCAAATATGTGAATATAGATTTTAAAAGATTTACTAATTTTCATATTGATTTAAATTATAATTAACATAGTAAAATGAAAAATAAAAATAAAAATAAAACAGTGTGGTCTAAGAGGCTCAAGGGAAAAGCCTCTAAATCTTTTCAAAGAATTGGATCTTCTATTAATGTGGATAAAAGACTCTATAAGCAGGACATCTTTGCCTCTATTGTACATACTCAAATGCTTGTTAAGCAAAAAATTATTCCCTTTGATGAAGGTAAAAAAATTATAGTTGGGTTAAAAAAAATAAAATTACAAATTGATAATGGTAAATTTATATTTCAAGAAAAATATGAAGATATTCATTTAAATGTAGAGAAAAAATTATTTGATATTATTGGCCCATCTGCTGGATACATGCACACTGCAAGATCAAGAAATGACCAAGTAGTTACTGACTTCAAATTATGGGTAAGAGAATCATCTAATGATATTCTAAAAGATATTATAAATTTGATGAAGGTGATAATTAAGAAGGCTGAAAAAAATACAGAAATAATTATGCCTGGTTTTACGCATTTAAAAAATGCCCAACCTATTTCATTTGCGCATTACCTTTTAGCTTACTATGAAATGTTGAATAGAGATAAAAAAAGATTTCAAAATAATTTAAATCTTTTAGATGAGTCTCCATTAGGCTCGGCTGCTTTGTCTGGAACCTCATATAAAATTGATAGAAATTATACTTCAAAAAAACTTGGTTTTAAAAAACCCACAGATAACTCAATCG
>Ga0307995_1000510_pt1 | contig 26850 bp, 30 predicted proteins | sample EllFjometagen262_FD_203132 | JGI IMG/M metagenome (GOLD analysis project Ga0307995, IMG submission 203132) | Marine microbial communities from Ellis Fjord, Antarctic Ocean - #262 | ecosystem: Environmental > Aquatic > Marine > Unclassified | place: Southern Ocean | collected 2014-11-02 | reverse complement strand
TCAGTCGAAAGTTCTGGACTTTCATCATCAATGAAGAATCAAATTGCTTCATTTGTTATGACACATATGCAAAGTGGTTCAGTTCGTTCATACCAACAAGGTTTCACAGTAGATACAAACACTCTCGATGATGCAATAACTTCATCCACAAGTGCAAAAGTTTTAGAAGCCGATTATTCGAATGGACCTCAAGAAATGTTTTTAGCAGAAACCTACACAGGTGTTGCTAAATTAAGTAATAATACATTTATGGGTGACACAGTTATTCCACAACCGCTTAGTGCGGCACAATTAGGGACGGTTCGCACTGCACTCGGCGACCCAGTAGGTGTTCATATAGCACCGCCAACCCGACACATGGGAGCAATTAGGACTAACCGAAGTCTTTAAGTAGTTGAACAGGAGAGTATTAAACATGAACGCAATAACAGATGTAGCCGAAGATTCCTACGAGGGACTTAAGGACCCTGCGTTTTATTCTGGCGTTGCTGGAATTGCTGTTGGAGGAGTTCTCGGAAGCGTTGTAACTCTACTTCCTTTCTATAAACTTGGAACTATTGGTAATATCGCACGAACTGTTGTTACAGCAGGTTCTGGTGCTTACCTTGTTATGATGTCTAAGCAAGTTTCTGGAGATATGTCTTCAATGTATCTTGGTGCAGGAACAATTCTCGGATTCATAGGTGTTTCACAAGTAGTTGGATACCTTACAGCATTTACAGGACTCAACATTCCCGGATTCAATGGACTCGGTAGTGTTTTAGTCGGAGAGGCTGAATCTACGAATCTTCCACAGAGAGGCTCAGGTCGAGTTCTCGGTCAAGAAACAGCAACCCAAGATTTCTCAGATATTTACAATTCCGAAGATGTATTCGAACAAGGCACACAAGAAATGATTAACCGCATTCCAGCAAATAATCCTCTTGATTCTGTTGTCGAAGAAGCACCACTCGGTCATGGAGTAGCACAATGGTTTGGTGCAGACGGTATTTCATCTACTGGTGGAGTTTCACAAAGTTTTGGTGGAGTCGCTGAATCATCATCTATTAATCATAGTCCTCAAACAAATGTTAGCCAATATGTATCATCAGTTGATACTATGGGTCAGCGTGCTATGAACATTAACAAGAGTTCACCATTAACGCAATCAACCTATAACAAGAACTATGCACCACCAGTTTCATACGCTTCTGAAGAACCAACTATGCGTATGGGTCAAAGTGACGCACCATCCCCAAGTATGGGACAACTTCCAGACATCTGGAGTTCTTACATAAAACCTTCCACCACTGCTGAAGAAATGATTATGGACACACAGCGAATGATTAATCCGGGCCAACCTATTCAATGGTATGGTTCAGAAGAGTCTTCGACAGGTGTTCTTTCACATCATGTCTCATCTGCAGAAGGGTTTGGAAGTGTCATAGGACAATAAGGAGATGAATGATATGTTTAACAAAATATGTAATTGGACTGGAACAGATAACGGACAAATTGTAGTTGGTGCTTCGATGCTAATTCTCGGATTGGCTCACTTTGGAAAGGCAAGCGGTGTTATGGATTTAGGATTAGGTCCTATTAGTGTCGGAATGATTGCAGGAACAGTAGGTGTCGTAGTCGGTGCTTGTGTTCTTTCAAACAGGTTCATTTGAAATAAAAACGGAGATGAAAAATATGAATATAAAGAAAATACTTGTGAATGAATATACAGTTGGCGGAAGTCTATTACTTGTTGGTGCTGGATTCTTTAGCACTCGCTTTACTGATGCCCTATCTTACGAATTGTTTTCACTTCCTTCTATGATTCCATTGGTTGGTGGAGAATCAATCACTGTTGGTCGAGTAGTCGGTCTTGTTCCATTGAGTTTAGGTCTGGCCTTTTTGTTCGGCAAGGTTCGCCCAGTAACAAATAAGATTCCATTAGTAGATAAGGTAGTAGATATTGCTGACCGAGTAGTTAGTGAACTATCCCTTCCAGTTTCTGAAGAAACTACTGACATGAGTGCAGAGTTCTGTTCAGAACACAATGCTGAGTTCGCTGCTTGTGGCTGTGGAGTCAAGGATGCAGAAACCGTAGACCATATCAACCCAACTGAAATTGAAGGCAACGAAGCCGAAGTTTCACTGGAAGCAGATTCAACCACTTCAAAAAAAAACTAAAATGGACTGACGCTGTGAAAGCGGCTCGTGACAAATTAGGTATAAAGGGCTTTACTCCTGTTAAAAAGGGAACACCTTTGTATAACCTCGCAAAATCTATGATGTCTTGAGTAGTATTAAATACTTAGACACCTTGTTATAGTTTATGACAACAGTAAGTTTAACTTACTTTCACGATAGTAAGAACTATGGAAACTTTGGTGACGAGTTATCACCATTTATCATCAATGAACTACTAAGTTCTAATTTTTCTTTAACTCTTAATGACTCCGATTCTACGCATTCTTTATTAGGAATAGGGTCAATTCTACATTTAGCCAAAGAAAATGATTATGTTTTTGGCAGTGGCTTCGGAATTACAGAGCCAGAAACTTTACCACATCTTAACATTTGTGCTGTTCGAGGACCCTTAACTCGTGAAACTTTAGGACATTATGGCATAGATGCACCCGAAGTCTATGGTGATGCGGCATTATTATTGCCAAAGTTTTACAAACCAATCAATCATGAAGGTCTTTCAGACAAGATAGGTTTTGTTCCCCACTACAATCATTATGAACAATATGAAAACATATTGCCAGAAAACTTTCATTTAATAGACCCAACTATGGAGTGGAGACAAGTTATTGATGAAATTACTTCGTGTAAAGCCATAGTTTCTCAAAGTCTTCATGGTTTAATTTGCGCTGATGCCTATAACATTCCAAATATCTGGTTCGCAGAAAACATTTGGTTCTGTAATATGTGTCACCAAACTGTAACTCAAAGTTATCTTGGTTTAGATGAAACTTTTGATATATCTACATCTGGAGAAAGCCGACCTCCCTGTCAATGTGGTTGGAAATATAATTGTTGGGGTCCTAACTTATTACATCATTCAGGAGATTTCAAGTTTCAGGATTACTTCTTGAGTCAAAATCGAGAAAGTTTTTGTTTAACTTCTTTTAGTAATTACGACGAATCTTTATTATATCTTAATGGAAATCAAATAGATTTAGATTTATTAGTATCAGCATTTCCCTTCTAATTTAGGTCAATTCGGATAGAAGACCCAAACCTTTAAGTAGTCAAAAAGACCATGTATAAGTAGAGCGACCAAGACATCGGTTACTTACAAAAAATGGAGATGAAAAAATATGAGTATGAGAAGCCAAGTATATGAATGGGCCAACCTTGCACCTGTTGGACAAACATCGACTCTACGAAGAACAATTGCTGATGTGCCAAAAGCATTGACTGCAAATCGTGAGTTGGATTTGTTTATCGGCGGTGTAGGTAATAACATTACTAAGCCAGCAGAAACGACCGCAACACAATTTATCGTGATTGAAGATATAGCGTGCAGCCCTAACTTGGGCGGTGCTATGCAGATTCGAATCAACACGACAGATTACTTCCAAAACCCGGATGTTACCGATATGCTCGGAATCCCGGGATTGGCAAGTCCTTACCCTCGTGGTGCTAACAGTTCAGTCGCTTTGGCTGCTGCTACTCCTGCTGCATTCCAAGCAGGCGTTATTGGAAACATCCTAAAGTCTTTTGACCTTTACCCAGATGTTTATGTGTTACCGGGTCAAACTTTCCAGATTCTTTACACCCCTCGTTTAGCAACTCCGGCTGCTGCAGACACTGCTACTTCAACAGCAGTTGTTTCAGCATTCGTGAAATACACTCTTTACGACGGACCAGATGCACTTATTGCTAACAAACTTTTGGAACTTGGTGTCACCATCAACCCAAACAATGTAGATTGGTATAAGCGTAGCCTGATTGAACAACAACAACGCTCTGCATCTGCTGCTTCTGCTGCGGCTGCGGCTCTTGCTAACGGAGGCGGTCAATAATGTCGATGAGAAGCCAAGTATATGAGTGGGACGCTGGTCGTAACACTGCTGCTGCTAACGCTAACGCTGGCACTCGAACCAGTATCTTTATTGGCGGAATTGGTAACAACATCACCAAGCCTGCTGAAACAACTGCAACTGAGTTCGTAGTTATTGAAGATATTGCTGTGTCACCTACTCTACCTTTGGGTATTGATGGACACGCTGCTGGACCAGTTGTCACAACTGATGTTCGTGGACTTTCCTACGACCCAGTTCAGGGAACTGCTGGTGGCCGTGCGTTCTGTCAAGTTCGTATCAACACCACTGACTACTTCCTCGACCCAGACAATGTGCCTAACGACGGTATCCCGGGAACTGCAAGTCCTTACCCAAGAAGTTTGAACTTCCAGCCTTCTTTCAACCTATACCCTGATGTCTATGTGCTTCCGGGTCAAGTTTGGGATGTTTTGGTAACTTTCTACCACGCTGCAGGTCTCCTAACTACTACTGGAACCTCATTGGCTGCTGGTGGCGTTGCTGCAACAGGACAACTTCAGTGCTTCGTTAAATACACTCTTTATGATGGACCAGATGCTCTTATCGCTAACAAGTTGTTAGAGATGGGAATCAGTATCAACCCCGGAAATGTAGATTGGTATAAGCGTAGCCTGCTTGCTTCCCAAGCATAAGCGTAACCTACGCTAAGTCCCAAGCCTTTGGGCTGGAGTGGAGATAGTCGAGAGACTGTTAATGATACCCCAGCCTATTGAGGCTAAGATTTGGAGTGATTAGGTGAATACTAAAACATTACTAACTGACACAATAATTGTCGGAACGGTTCTATTTGTAGTAGGAACTTGGATTACCTCGCATCATAGTCATAAGATTATCACGCAGGGTCATCCTGAACATAAAGTTCGAGAGTTTCTTCTCTACACTTGTGGTGGTATAGCCTTGATTACGATAGGTAGCAACATGATTACAGATGGATTTGTGTCTCGATTAAAGGGTGACTAATATGGATGCTCTTTACCTCGGCGGCACAATGTTCCTCGTAGGATTTTTGCTGACGACATATCATGTAAGTGAGTTGTTTGACCCTAAGAAGCGGGGTGTAACACATTTAGCATGGGCTATGATTGGTGTGGGATTATTCCAGATTGGTTCTAATCTTGCTGCTGGTGGTCTACAAGACCGCTTAAAGGCATAGGTGAGTTCATGACTAAAGGTTTTTTTGAATACGCTCAAAACCTTGGTTCAGATACACTAATGATTCTTCTTGCTCAACTGGGTTATGCTCCATCAGGAGAGACACACGCCCAATTAGTGCAGAAGGTAATAACTTATACACCTAAGCCACAAGGTATGGGGATTCCATTAGGGATTCAGATTCATGATGAGGATTATCAAAAACTATTTGATGCTTACCTCAGAATAGGACATCATTTTGAGACTTGCTTTAATTGGAATCATTTCCCTGCGATAGTATTAAGTAAGTCCGATGACATATCATCTCTATGAACTTCGATATTATCATTCCGACTTACAAGGTAGCACCAGAGTTTATTCAACAAGCCTTAACATCAGTAGAATCACAAACTATTGATAATTGGCACTGCTGGATAATTGATGGCACACCTGAAACACATGAAACTTATGATGAGTTCATGAGTATTATGAAGACTTATGACTCTAAGGCTAACTTTAGTTATTTGCGTCAGTCAGGAACTGGAGTTTCACAGGCTCGCAACGAAGGCATAAGTTTAGGTTCAGCAAAAGTTATTGCTACACTCGATGGAGACGATTTTTGGTATCCAGAACATCTTGAATGGATGACTGAAGCGATTCAGGATTCTCCGAATAATACTGTTTTGTGGTGGGCCGGAGCAGATGCAGAAATTGTAATTCAGTCTATTAAGACTGGAGAAATCTATTCTCACGAAGGCGTTTTAGGTTGGTTCGAAGACTACACAAAGTTTCGCCCAGAAGACCATTATTTTTTCCTACGAGGTCATGCAGTTATTCCTTCTAATTCTGTTTTCTTGCGTAGTCGATTCGAAGAGGTCAGTGGTTATAATGAAACTTTACAGATAGGCGAAGACACAGATTTATATCTTAGGATGTTGAGCAAAACTTTTAGAGGATTCCAATTTGATGCGGTCAGTGGTTATCATGGATGCGGACCTTGGCAAACTACTCAAATGGGAGGTCAAACCTCCGCCGCCGAGGGTAGAACTGTTGAAGAAATCAAAGAAGAGTTCATTAAACAAACTTTAACTTCAGTTAGAACTCGAATTACTATGGAAGATAAACCCCCCGAAGTTACTTCTGAATACTGGCAATTCGTTATAGATAGTATATTATCTAATCAAGACAGCGTTCCCGCAACCGTTATGGACTCAGCCCATCTTTAAGTAGGTCATACAGCATATGCTATACTATGAGCCGAATAGAAATAGACACACCAATGGGACCGATTTCAGCAAATCTTGATGAATTAGGTGAGAGTCTTTCTTACTTGGCAACAAAGGTTCAGAAAACTGATAAAGTAGACCAAGCAATATCTCAATTTTTACAGGTTGATGAGGCAGAAACACAGCCTATTGAATCAAAGCGTAAGTATTACCACAATAGGTCGTATATCTTTTGGATGGAAGCCTTAATGGAAATCATTAACAAAGGTTATACTATTACTCGTGCCGAAAACTACAATTTTGGAGACACTATGACTGCTCCTATTTGGTTTGATGAGAAAGTCGGAGATGTTACTGTTAAGGTTCCCCACAAACTTGTTATGTATGTGCAATCTAATACTAATCCCGAAGAAAGATTTGTTATTATGTTCACTCCTTTCGATGAATACGAAGTAGATATGGTCTTTCAATTCCGCAGTTCTTGCTTTGATTATACAAAGTTCTGGGAAGTAGTAGAAGATTATTTTTATAATTCAGGATTACTCAAAGGCGCACATTTTACAGCCGATTTCAAGATGTTAGATACACCTAAACTTAATTGGAGCGATATTGTTATCAAAACTGAAGACCGTCAAATCTTAGAAAGAAACTTAGTAAAGTTTATTGATTCCGTAGAGTTATATCGAAGCAAAGGATTGCGTGGCAGTCGAGGAGTATTGCTTGCTGGACCACCCGGCACAGGTAAAACTTTGTCATGTAAAGTTCTAATGAACAACTTAGATGCTACTGTTCTTTATGTATCTCGTGATAACATCACAGATGTAGGGCAAATTACAGAACTTTACAAAATGGCTCGTAGGTTATCTCCATCAGTAGTTATCCTTGAAGATATTGATACTCTTGGAGGGCTTGGGCGTGACGAAGGAGACCATCCATTACTGGGCGAGTTTCTTAATTGTTTAGCAGGCGTAGAAGACAACAACGGAGTAGTTACTTTGGCTACAACAAATCATCCCGAAAAACTTGATTGGGCATTAACAGACCGTCCCGGCCGTTTTGATGTTAGACTTAAGTTTGATTATCCTGATGAACAAAGTCGTTTAGCAATCCTTGAAAAATACTTGAAACCGTTTGAAACTAAGAAACTTAAACTTAAATCTTTGATGAAAAGAACCGAGAAGTTTTCTGGAGCATACCTTCAAGAAATAGTTCAATCAGCATTTATGTTAGCACACGAAGACTGTGGATATTGTAAGGAACCAGTGATTACTCAAAATGATTTAGAACGGGCTTTGACTCAAATGGAAGCCCAGCGTGCTACTGTCAGTCGTGAAAAGGGACTAAGTTATAGTGGCGACGAAATGACAATTGAGCAATTGTATAACTAACCAAAACTTTAAGTAGCAAAGCCGCCCATAAATTACTATGGCGCACGATTCTGAAGACGAAGCATATGCTTATGCTTATAATGAAGGTCATGCTGGCTCTCGAAAAGGCGAACCATACAAACCAAATCCAACTACAAAAGAAGGGTCCGACTTTAAGAAGATTTACAAACAAAGAGCAGAAACTTTTGAAGCAGATTGGCGAGATTTATCTCGTGATAGTTCTGGTCGTTGGGAGAAAAGTTCATCAGATGATGAAATGCAATCTTATATCACAGGGGCGCAGTATCGTAGACCTTCGCAGCAAACAAATGAATCTAACATTACGATGATGCAATTAGGAAATCTTTTGGGTAAAAAATTGGGTCGTTCGAACGGAGGACATCTCTATATATCAAATAAACATGGGCGAGGGTGGACAAAGGAACACGATAGGAAACGCTTTATTATTGATTTATTGAGTAGTGATGATTCACAATCCCAAAGAAAAGCATTACAACTTGAACTATCTCGTTACCCAGATTACGACCCATCCAGTAGAACATTCGCATATGAAACTGACCGAGGACATTCTCAATCCGAAATGCAAGATGAAGCACTGGACTTAGATGAATTAACGGAGTTATACCATCAGAAAAAGATTGAGGCAGTAACTGAGTCTGAATATATTACTATTAGAGACCTTGCATCTAAGATGAACGATATGACAGGCGAACTCCTTGGATTCGCAGAGTCACGAAATACTGTTATTGAAATGTTAGGCGGCCATGACACAACCGAGCGAAGAGAAGCCTTGTATAGCACTATTGAAGAATGTATTATGACTATGAATAATAATGATGAAACTGGATATGAAGGAGACATTCAAGTTCTGGTAGATATTATGAGAGATACTGGAATCGCACCTCCACCTAATTTTGAAGAAAAAGTTATGGCTCGTTATCAATTTGAAAATACTTATGCTGCTGAATCACAATGGGAAGCATTTATGGACCCTCGCTCAACTGCTGAAGAAATCCACGAGCACTACATTTATGTTGGTAGTGAATGGGCAGCCCAAGAAGAGGCAGAAAAGTTCTTGCGTTTTAACAAACCCGATGATGAAATATACCGCTATATTGTTGAATTAGAATCGGATGGTCGTTGGTTAATGAGTTATCAACAAGTCCAACACTTTGCTCCATTAGATGAGAGCATGGCATTAGGAGCAGAAACTGATTTATGTGAAAACTGTTCCAACAAAGGAGCAACTATTGCGGGTTGCACTTGTGGATATATGGATTATCTCAAGAAAGAATACAATTTAGATGCAGAATCCTCTGGAAAAAAGATTCTCCAACCTACTGTTCCTGCAGATTACAACATCAATGAAACTTTTGGAAACAATATGATTTTGATGTCAGAAGAAGAACACTGTGTCATCTGCAACCACTACGGCCATATGTCTCAAGATTGCACTCACGATTCTCTTGAATGCAAATGTTGTCCTTGCGAAGAAAACTGCCAGATATTTTGCACTTGTTCAGCCTCTGCACCTCATATTGATTTTGAATCAGAAGACATACCAGACCGTAACTCTACTGCTTACGAAGAGTGGCAAGAAAAGTCTGAATACTGTCTGCACGATTGGCAGGATGATAAACTTGAAATCGACGGAAAAGGTTACAAAAGAAATTATAGCATAATTGCTTACTGCCCTACTTGTAATACCACTGTGCTTATCATTTATATTCATGCTGAGGGTGGTAAAACTGAATCTATTTATAAATACGGTAAGAGGTCAGCAATTGATTTTTATGATAACTCTCCACCAGTAGCATTGGCTGGGCAGTATGACTTTTGATATAACAAAGATTTCTCCGAGTAAGCGTAATCTTTAAGTATCAGATGCAACCAATAGTTATTATGAGTTGGACTGAATCAGACGCAGCACACAAACTTATTCGTAGTAAGAACCGAAAGGCTCAAGATGTTGCTCGTAAGTCTTCTCGAAAAAACAAGGCTTCTCGCATGGGTCAAAAGAAAGCCGAGATGGAAATGACTCCAGATATTGGTAGTTACCCCGGACTTCCTGCAGTTCCGGATTCATACGGCACAAACTCAGCATTAAGTTCTGGCCAAGGCGTTCCGGTCTGGTATGGCTCCGCAGAAACTCAAAGCGATATTCGAACTGCTTCAGCCCTTGTAGACTGGGCAGATAATGCTGGTGGTTCACTACCATCCTCAACAAAGAATACTATGAACAATAGTGATTATGTCTTAAGAGTGAAGGATTCTGATGATGAAGTAGATTTCCTATTCGTAGATGGTAGCATGGCTACTTGTATAGAAGATAATTCTGGTTTGAATACTTTTGCTGTTGCTTACAAGAAAGATGCAGAAGAAATTGTGGGTGATGAATGTAACAACTGTTATGAAATGACAGACCAAGCAGAACTCGATGAAAACGACGACCTATGTGAAACTTGTCGCCAAGAAGCAAGATGGTGTGACCCGGGCAACCACGAAACATCAGGAGATTTAGTCCCGTATGAAGGTCCCGGTGAAACTTGTTTGAATTGTTCTCGTCGTTGTGATAATCGACATTGTATGCTTCGTTATGCTGATGAAGACTCTAATGCAGAATCTATAAAATCAACTGGTTTTTGTGAAGATTGTCTTGACGATTATAGCCGTTGTGAAGATTGTGACGACCTTATGTTAGAAGACGATAAGAAATATACCTGTGAACTTTGTGAAGAAAGTTTTTGTGAACATTGTGGTTATAATCGTGGATTCGGAGATTACTCCCTAAAGAGTGACCCAGACCATTCCGAAGGAGATGCTTGTAAGGCTTGTATTTTGTCAGATTCATCTTTAATTATGAATGCAGAAACTTTTGAGGCTATGGGAACTTATGACCCGTCTGGAGATGACCGAGATGATGCTAAAGCACAGTTTAGTATGACCTACCCCGGTTTTACTATGAGTGAGTCTTCTCTTCAATATCTTGTTTATCAATCTGGTTCAAGCAATAAGTTCCATATGTTTTGGTTGGCTCAAGACAAATCTGGTGGTTGGTATGCTTTTAGTGGCTATGCTCGTATAGGATACGCTGCCCGTATGATTCGCATTACAGGACCTACTACTCAAGAAACGGCTATGCGAGCCATGCAAAGTAAAATCAATAAGAAAGTCGGAAAAGGTTACACTAATGTTAGTAGAGATTTCGGCATGAGTGCAGAAGAAGCAGGACTTCCAGTAATTCCTGATTCATACGGCACAAACTCTGCATTAAGTTCTGGGCAAGGAGTTCCAGTATGGTATGGGTCATCAGAAAGCATATTCTACGAGAAGGCTTACCAACACCCAATTAGAGACTATCAGCAGATGATTAAAGCAGAAAGAGCAATCAAGTGTCCAAAGTGTAATACACGCTTAGAATATGTTGATAGTGATGGAGATTATCAGTGTGGGACTCGCTACGAACAAAACCCAGATACATACTATAAGATAGAGGGCTGCGGCTTTATTTCAGTTGATGATGATGGAGAACTTTTTGATAAATCTTGGTATGGGTCCTCAGAAGATGTCGATTCACAAGATTGGGACAAAACTGAATACGAATACAAAGAACTTGAAATCGCTAAACCATTCCGCACAGCATTTATGGCAAGTTTAGGATTCATTGTAGCACCAATAATTTTACTTTCAGCAGCAGCATTTGCCTTTGGAGATGAATAATATGGATATGAAACAAGTAGTTACTATTGGAGCCGTCCTTGGCGGATTATACCTCGCCTACAAGAATAAAGATATGTGGATGTCTGAAACTTTTAATGCTCATGTATCACCAAGTCAAGACCAATTCGTCGCACGCAACTGGGGAACTCTCGAAAGGGTTTCTACCGAGCGTGGTATTTTGGCAGGTCAAGCAGTAGGTCAAACTATTAACTATAATAGTATTACACCTGCAACTGTTGGTGCAACTAATGGCATTGGCCAAGTTATGGATTTAAGTGTCTATGCTGCAACTATGCGAAGCACTGACCCAATCTGGGGTCAAAACTACCCCGGCCGTGCAATTGGACAAGAGTAATCTACCGCAATCTTTATTAGGGAGAAACGCCTAATACTTAGTGATAGTAATGGTTCAATGTGGCGCAACAAATAAAAATTATAAACAATGTGGCTCTAAAGCCCAGAAAGGCGGAGATGTATGCAAAAGGCATCTTAATGAAATCTTCGCAGATTTTAATTGGTTTATGCAAAAACCAGTAAGTTGGTCTGTGCTAAACGAAGCAGGTTGCGACCCAAGATTCCGTGGAGACATCAATGCTGATTTAGTAAATAAGTATATGGACTCTTTATCAGAGGCTGAACAGAATGTTTTGTATCATGATGCTGGTAATTTAGTAGGTCCTCGGATGGCCGAAGTATTCTTCCAAAGACTCAATGCTCTTGGAATAAAACACCCACTAACTGCTACTGACCTTTGGAACTCAACTGTTGGGAAAGCACCCCCTATGGCTTTTTCAACTCGTGTCTCCGAGATAGAAGTTTTAAGATATAATGCCATGCTGCTAAGATTTAATCAGGCTCTACCGACTCATGGTCTTGGACCCGGCCCTAATTACATAACTTACAGCCAACTTATTGGAGCCGGATTCCCAACAGTCCCAGCCGGTCGAAAACCATTCCCAACCGAAGCCGAGTTTGATGCTCTACAAAAGAAGTGTATTGAACATAGAATAGCGTTAGATGCCTACCATGCGAAAGCATCCCTGCAACGAAGTGCATTCCAGCAAGAGGCTACGAAGAAACTGAATGATTGGGCTGCTAAAAATCCGAGTCCAAAGGACCGTCCACTCCTTTCTTGAAGAGTAATCTTTAAGTAGTTGTGCAACGCCAGTTATATTGAGGTTAGCCTATATGCTCGATTTTGCAGAACTCCGTAACCGTATCTTGATGGGAGAGGGAGAAGTTCCTGAAGAAGTTCAAGAATCCCCTATTGCTAAAGAGTTTCTACGGCCAGCCACAGGATTCCCGATTTTGTTTGGTGGATTGTCTGTCGCATTAGTTATTGCTGACAAAATGAAACTTGAAATGTTATCTAAAGAAGGTGAATACAATTACCGACCTTTAGTGCTATCTGTATTTGGATTCTTACCACTTGGATTCGGACTCGGTGAATTAGTTCGTGGATTAACAGCCCAAAATCAATTTGCTCGATATGAAAAGTTAGTTGAAGCAGCAGAAGAAGAAGTTACTCGTCTGACAGAAGAAGAACAAGAACAAGCACAACAAGATAATACTAACGAAGGTAATTATTACGAGGCTGAACCTGTTTTCAATCTCGGATTAGGAGCCGAAACTGGAGTTTTCGGAGGACCACTGATTGGCCAGACTATGCCAACTATTGGACCAGCCCAAACTTATGAACAAAGAACCTTTGGATGGTAAAGTATTAAATAGTCGTAAGGAGTATGAAGAATTATGACAGAAAAGTTTTATTGTGTAGGATGCAAAGAGCATTACCAATTAGCCGTTACTGAAGCAGTAAAGAAGCCCTCCAAAGGAGATTCATTCCGTCATTCGGTAGTTTCATATTGTCCTAAAGGTCATAAAACTACTAAAATCTGTAATAAAGCAGATTACGATAAACATAGTTCTTCCAAAGCAGCAGAGTCTCCGCTAACCTCTGGTCCATCACCGGCTGCAGGACCAGCCGAGATTACACCTACTGGACCTTCAGAGTCACCTCTCGAAAGAATTGATGCAGGAGTGCCTTCGGATTTCGAAGGCGAAGACTCATATTGTGTGTGTGCCAGTAAGCCCGAAACAGGATGTAAATGTTCTACTGATTGTGAGTTTTGCTCTTGTAATCATACAAAAGAGGCAAGAAGTTTTGAAGCAATTGAAATAAGAGATGGAAAAGCAATTCCGGCTGCTCACAAAAAAGAAATCCAAGAGATTAGTGCTAAAATTGATGCCGCATTATCTGCCGGTGATTTTGATAAAGCAGAAAAACTTATGGATTCTTTTAAGAAGTTCGAACCAGAAAGTTTTGAAGCAACGCAAGTCGTAGGAGCCTCAAGCCCGGGTGCTGGAATCAATGCAGCCCTTGAACCACTACAAGGTGGATTAGAAAATGGTGATGAACCATCTCTTGTTCCAGCAGATAGTTTCCAACCAAATGGTAACGGCCATGTCATAGGTCAAGAAACAGACTCGTATAATACTACTCCAATGCACGCAGAAGATGACGATGATGATTTTGAACCATACTTTGAGTTAAGTGTTGTTTCCAATGGCACAATCGGAGATATTGTTGGCGATTATGAAGATAACGAATCAGAGAAAGCATTTAAGGAATGGGAAGCCCATGTCAATGACGATGGTCCTCATGTTTTGATTTACTACGATACTGCTGGTGCAGATGGTATGATTGTAGCAGGTGATGATTTTATGGATGTATGGGAGGCTGAATCAGAGTCTACTGGTAGTCGTAAAGCAATTATGGCTACTGCTGCCGCAGCATTAGTCATTGGATTAGTCTGGTATCGCAGTTCCCGCAATCAGTAATCTTTAAGTATCAGAATGACTAAGGATTAGTCATGGCTGGATATAACATTCAATGCGACCCGGGCGATTTGTATAGTCGAAAATGCTATACAGTTGGTGCTGGTGGCGTAAAACAAGAAATCATAGGTTATGATAATTCAGGTAATCCTATTTCAAAACAAGTAACTACTGCTGCTGGCACAGCATGGCAACCAGCCTTAACTGTTCTCGACCAAGATGGAAATCCATATCAGCCCTACGGTGCTGGTGGTATTCCTTGGACACTCGGTGGAGGTATGACTGGAATAGGAAAAGTTATGCCATCCGGTGGAGCAGACCCTCAAGATTGGAAGTATATTACTGAAAATGCTCCCGGTGCTCAAGCCAGAATTGCTTATGAAAATCGTATTTGTAATCCTTTGTGGCCTACTTTTGGCTGTAAGACTGGAAATACTAACCCAACTGGTGTCACAACTGCCCCACAAGGTGGAGATAATGCTGGAACTATTGAGTGGCTCAAAGAATACTTTGGATTCTGGAATGCTGAACAAGATTACGAAAAGAAAACCACTGATACTAAAATTATGTCTTGGTGGAATAATCTACTTGGGTCGTGAGTAAATTGGCAAAGACTGAAAAGGACAAGATTGCAGAAGGTTTTGCAGATAAACAAGAAGAGAAAACTTTAGCGGCTCGTCAAGCATGGCGCAGATTGTTAGTTCCTGCCGTCGGTTCAGCAGCGTTTTTTGCTTCAGCCGTAGTTGGTTTTATTAAAACTTACAAAAGATTTGGTTTTCCGAAAGATGCTTTCAAGCCTTTCGATTATGGTTTAATGAGTATTCCATTTGTAATTATTGGTATGGCATTTTTGTATCAAGCAGAAGAAGAAGCGATTGCTAACGGTGAAGCGGAGGTCTGAGTTCTATGCCATTTAAGTCTCATGCTCAAAAAGAGTATTTACGAATCAACGAACCAGAAATATATGAACGCTGGATGCGAGACTATGGCGACGGTTATGTATTAGATGCAGAAACTTTTGAAGACAACCTCACAGATTGTTCTTGGTGTGGTGCAAAACCAAACTTTGTAGTTTATGATTTACCAATAGGTCCTCGTGCTTTTTGTTCTGAAAAACATTTTGCTCGATTCGTAGGTCTTGAAGAAAAAGAACCCGGGTATTATGGTTTCGATGCACAAGAATCTGGAACTAATTGTGAGTCTTGCGGAGGATTCCTAAAAGATTGTATAGGATATATTGATGGGAAACCTTGTAATCAAGCAGGAAGTGAACCACGATTATGCACTAAATGTGGAAACGGTCCCCGATGCTCAAGTTGTAGAAAACTTTACTTTCATTATGAAGGCTCCGACCCTTATTGTGATGTTTGCGACCAACTCATAGGTTATGACCCTATTTCTAATCTGAATTATGGCCACAAAGGATGGTGTAAGTGGAATGCAGGGTATGGGCAAACTGCAGGGAGTTGTGAATCATGTGGTTCTGAACCTTGGGGATGGAGTGATGAATTAGGTTATATTTTCTTTGAAGAAGGCCACCCACTATCAGATAGTGATTACGATAATTTATGTTTAGAATGTTTGAAAGATGAAGATGAATCAGTTTATGAACAGTTAGTAAATCAACCTGCAAAAGAATCTAAACCAGAACCTCAATCAAAGAAGTGGTGGAAGTTTTGGAATGCAGAAGATTGGGGAGGAGACCCAGAAGGAACTCTTGCTAAAGCATTAGCAAAAGCCCGTGCTCATAAACCAAAACCTCTAAAACTTTTGCATCGTAACCAAACATCTTTACAAGATTTTGAAGCCGAACTTGATGGAATAGAATTACCAGTCTGCTGCGGGGCTGGAATGGAATTATTCACTGATAATGGAGATATAATTATAACTTGTCAAGGTAAATCGAATTACTTTGGAGGTGCGGGAACTCAACATTATTGTAGAAAAAGCAAGAGGTTGAGTCAATTACAAGAGGGTGTCTTATGGGACGATTGCAGTTATTGTGGTAGCGATTTGTGGGATGATGAAGACCATACTTTCAAAACTACTGATGGTTTAGTTTGTAAAAAATGTTATGAAGAACATTACAAAGAAGAAGATTTTGAAGCCGAATATGAGCAAGGAATTGATATTTCTATGGATTGCCCTCTTTGTAATAAAACAATGGAAATCATTGGAGAAGGTGGAGATAGGAAAAGCGAAAACATGATGCACTTTGAGTATTATTGCGACTGTGATGAAAAACCTAAGTTCTCGGAACGACATATCCATACCCCCTCTTGCGTTTCGAATTGCGGGAAACTGGCAAAAGCCAATCCTTGCGCTAATTGTGGAGTTCGCTACGACATAAATAAGCAAGAATATCACCCAATAACTGACAAAATAAATCGTAATGCTACACAGTATTGGACAATGTGTGAAGTCTGTCATAGAGGATTTTGTGGGGGGATAAGTGCGGGTTCTTCAATTGAATGTCAAAATCAAGATTCTGTCTGTAATGATTGTGCGCCTTTTGACACCTATGGTGTGTATCGTGCAGAATCAAACTCTCCACTATTTACCAAAGAATCAAAAGTTTTCGCTATTGGATTAGCCAGTGGAATAGTTGCTACAATTTTTGGAAATCTTTTGTCTGAGTTTGTTATTGACCGTTTTCGAGAAGACCCAGAATTATCTGACACAGAACAGAACGCTTAAGTAGGTGCATCAATATATCATCTTTGATGGATGCGGATAGTTATTGGCAAGGTTATTTAGCAGCCCGTTTTGAACGCTTCAACAATGAGAAAAAGATACTTATTGGACCAGAATATAATTCTAATCCGACTTACTGGGATGATATAATTTTACAAGAGTGGAACATTATGAAATCAAGATTACAAACTGGATTCGATATATCATCAAAAATCAAAAGTGAACTTGGCCTTGATTTTTTCCAACCAAATCTGGATGAAATCCACCAAACAGATGTAGCACAATTCGTAACCCCATCTGGAGAAGAACTTCCGTTATATTCTTATGAAGATTTTGTATTACTTAGCAACCAAGGAATCTTTCGTGAAACAGATTTTATTTTAGACCGTGAACGCCGATGGCAACCCAAAGTAGAAGAACTTTGTAGGAATCATGGTTACAAAAGAGTAGAAGTATATTGGGAAGGGGGTGTTTCATATCTTAGATTCAAAAATGAATAAATGGGAAGAAGTAGCACAGCAGGATTTTATTACTGTTAGTATTATGATTAAGATTTTAGTTACCATGACTGTTTTAATCCAGATGCCCTTTGTGTATATGGCTTATATTTGGGACCTCGAAAGTTTTACATTTATGTGGTGGATGTTACAATTCTTTGGATTTGTAATGGCGACTAATTTAGGTGCTGTTATTTTAGCCATGATTGCTCAAGATTCGGCAACAAAAATTGGAGAGAAACAAGCCCAAGCATTTACAGCCGAGTTCATGCAAGGTATAGATACACTTACAAAAATCTTAACTGTATTCAATAATACCGCAAAGACTGAAGGAGAATCATTAGACAATCAAATAGACGAGTTCGCTCCAAAGTTTTATCTTTTGGGACTTCAATACTTACGAACCCATGCCCTTCCTTCAGAAGAGCCACCCTCGCTTGACGCTTTGGGTGTTTCACCGCCGGTTTCTTACGATTCGGATGAAGAATTGTTCGATGCACCCACCCTAAACACTTAAATAGTAGCAAACTGGTATATTAAGCATGGGAAGGCTAACTCAACTATGGGCTGCTTCTTTGATGATGCTTTTTATGTCGTGTATTTATTATACCTATTTAGTTGTCCAAGTAGGCACTATGGACCCATCAGTAATCCACGAGGAAATGATTAAAAGTTTAGGTAGTTATGGTATCTGGGCTTTCGTATTAGATTTCCTATTTATAATTGTGTTGGGTATATTTATTAAACGCAGACTCAAAAAAAAAAGCCTGCTGAAAATATCTGGGAAGTCTCCGATGGATTCGGACCACTCATGATGGATTTAGAATCAGTGTATTTACCACCTCCACCCACACCTCAAGATTTAGAGTTGATGGGCATACTCCAAGATAAGAACCTTTAAGTATCAGAAGCATCTTATCTAACACATGGCTAATCAAGACCCACAACCTGAAGTTTATACTACTACTCATGCCTTTGCGGGTGCTGCTGCAACTGGAACTTCCAATGTAATTTCAATTTTCACTAATCAAGCCAACAACGAAGAAGTTAGACTTTATGCAGTTGGTGTTGAGTTTTTGGATGCTACTACTGGTGCCGCCCTCGCTGCTGGACTCGATTATTCAGTTTCAATTCAGGTTGGACCAAACAATGTTCCATCTAATGCTTTCTCTGCTGGATTCATCTTTAGCAAGAACGACAGAACTCTTGCATTGAGCACACCAATTCTTTGTCTCTTCCAACAACCACTTCAAATTACTGTGACAACTAATCAAATCGTTGCTGCCAACGGTTCTAACATTAAGATTACTCTCATTGGAGAACTTGCTATCCAAAAGATTGCAGTTCACGCTGGAAACTGGGAACACCAGATGAACAGCATGGGTCCACAAGGCCGACAACGCTAATCAGATAGAATGCTTTAAGTAGCAGACCACTTATAGTATTACTATGAGTTTGCGCCGTCAAGCCTATGAGTGGCGAAACATCACCACAGGAACATCTATTGTTTCAAACATTGGCCATCCTATTTTAACTTATGATGCTTTAGGTGTAGTTCAAGCAACAGCAAGACAAGTCCTCGGAAATAATCCTACTGACATTATGGTTGGAGGTATTGGTAATAACTTAGAAATGCCTGCGGCTAATCGAGCACACCAGTTTGTTGTCATAGATAATATAGGAAGTTTTCCATCGACTGCTGCTTTGAACATTAGAATTGAAACAACTCGTTATTTCCAAAGTCCAGATGGTGTGCCAAGTGAAGGAATGCCAGCCCTTGCTATGCCATTTCAACCATCTACAATTACGGGAAACCAAGAAGTAATACCATACTTTGCTAAACTTATGCCTACTGTTTATGTTTTGCCCGGTCAAACATGGGGAATTGAATATAATACGACTGCTACTTTGAATGCTGGTGGAACAATACCACTTACAGATAATACTATTGCCAGAGCCTTTGTTGCCTATCTTTTGATTGATGGACCAGACCAGTTAATAGCCATGAAACTTTTGTCGCAAGAGATTCCTATCAATTCTGAAAACATTCAGTGGTATAAGCAACAATTGATTCGTAACAGATTGCGTGCTGACCTTGGTATGGAGAAAACTTTAGAAGAAACTTTAGGCTCTAAAGACAGGAGGTTCATTTGATGTCGATTACAATTCAAAACTATGAGTGGAACTTAACAGGTGCTGGAGACTTTATTCCATTTAATGCAAATAGTTATCCCTCTGCTGGAAATGATACCAGTATTTTTATAGGCGGTATAGGTAATAACATTGAAATCCCACCTTATGTATCTGAAACTCAATTCGTAGTCATTGATAAGTTTGGTAGCACTCCCGGTGTATTATGCCAGACTAATTTAGTAAATAACTTAACAGAAACTACGGGCACGATAACTTCTGTTGGAACTGCAGTCACAGGAATTGGCACAGCATTTACAAATAGTATGTTGGGTGGAACGATAACTTCTGGAGGTCAAACGAGAAACATAGTTGCATTTATTTCTGCAACAAGCATTACTATCGACATAGCATTTGCTCCAGATATAGCCGTCGCAGCAGCATTTAACATAAGTTTTGGTGTAGGGTTACAAACTAATAAAGCAAGAACTTTCTCGACTGGATTAGTTACTACTGCTGGAGTTACAGTTACAGGTAGCGCAGGAGCAGCATTTACGAATGATATGATTGGTGGAACTATTACTATCGGAGGAGTTGTTTCAACTATTACGGCCAGACCAACAGCAACGAGTTTAACTCTCGCAGTAGCCCCTGCTGCAACCCCAGTGCCTACACTATATATTATAAATTATACTGTAAATGAAATAGATTTGACAACATGGATTCCGAATGGATTCGTGCAAATAGTTGTCAATACTACTGGATACTATCAAGACCCACAAAACACTTGGCAACATGGCCTCAGTGGTGATGCTGCACCATATCCAGCCAGTCTTAATGATGTGCCCAGTTCTTATGCACTTAAACCTTCGATTTATATTCTTCCTGAGCAAACTTGGGATTTTAGATACACAATGATGAATGATTTAGCAGGATATGTGGCTGCACGAACAGCATATACACCAACTTTATCTACAACTATTCCTGCAACTACTACTTTAGCCCAATGTTATGTTCAATACTATCTTTTCGACGGAGCCGATAGCCTTATTTGCCAACAACTTTTAGAATTGGGTATCGCAATTACTGTTGAAAATGTGGAATGGTATAAAAAGATGCTTCTTAAAGAGCGTGGCCTTGATACAGACACATGGGAACATTATTTACAAGTTTCTTTGGCTTATCGTGAGCGTGAAATGAAGAACGACAAATTGTATGGAAGGACCCGTAAGGGCTAAACTTTAAGTAGTCGTGCATAGTAAGTATCACCATGGCAGATACTGATTCAGGTTCTTACGGAGAAAATATCCGTAATATCAAGAGACCTTACCGTAAGCAAGCATTCCAAACAGGATATTCTCAAAAAGGAGATGCTGTCCAAAGTAATCCACTACCACCTCACACTTATTCTACGACATCAGTGCAACAAACAGAAGCAATTCGCCCCGGTGTTGATGCACACACCTTTCGTCGCCCAGTCAGACCAACCGTCGAATCCATTGATGGTGGGACTCCTATTGCTTTCGCTTTCTACCCTTGGCATACTGTCCCTAAGCCGGAATCGGCGAACTTGATTCAACGCCAGCGTGTCAATTTAGTTACAACACCTATGGCTGATGATACTTTTATGGATGCAGTTGTTATCAATGTAGCCAATGCTTCAGGTGCTGGTTCATGGGTTGCAGGTATTCCTACTGCTGTTGCCTTTGCTGCTGGTGGTCCACAACCAGTCCCAACACTTCCGAGTGTAACTGGTATTCAAACTGCTACTCAAGGTGCTCCAAATAGCCCTACACAGGCCAAAGTTGTAAATGTTAATACCAATGTTACCTCACCTCAAGCATCAGGAGGAACAACTTTCATTCCTAATGTTGCTACTATTACTCCCGGTTCAAACGCTGAGATTTATCGTGTATCCAGTTTCGGACATACTGAAACAGGTGCAGGTGGCGCAGCAGGTGTAACTTATGAAATATGGGTCGATGGAAGATTATTCATGCAGTGGGCTGACTTTGAATGGTCGCCAATTACTCCAAAAGCCTATCAATGGGGTTTTGAAAACCCAATAGTTGTTGAAAGACAAATAGTTTTTCGTGTAATTAACCAAACAGGCGGGGCAATAAATACTAATTTTGCTGAAGCGTGTTTTAATGGTTGGGTTGAACAACGCTACGGATACAATGATGTAGGATACACTCAACTTCAATCGTGATAATGGTGATTTTTAATGGCACAGATATACACAGGAACAGACCAAGGAAGCGGTTTGCTTAAAGTTACTGAACAAGATGGCACACCTTTTGTCGGTAATGTAAATGAAATTAAAGTTTCTAACACTACTTTAACTAACGATGGAGGTGGTGTAGTTTCTATCACCACTGGTGGTGGTGGCGGTGGAGCCGGAACTGTAACTTCCGTTAGCACTACTTTGACAGGTATAACTGTTACTAATCCAACTTCGACTCCAGCAATTGCCGGAACTTTAGGTGTTGCCAGTGGAGGAACCGGACTAACCACAGCCACAGCAGGTAGTTTAATAATTGGGCAAGGTGCAGCAGCATTAAAAGTTGTTGGTGTCGCCACTGACGGCCAATTAGTTATTGGTTCAACTGGTGCTGACCCTATTTTAGCCACGCTTGCATCAGCCGGTGCAACAGTTACAATTACTAATACAGCAGGTGGAATCAATCTTGAAGCCGCCGCAAGTGTAGCGGGTGCTAATCCTACTGCTTCAATTGGTCCTGCAGCCATAAACGGAACTGCTACTACTTTTATGCGGTCAGATGGAGCACCAGCATTGGCCGCTACTACCGTTGCCGCCGGTTCTTATACTTCTACAAATATAACTGTTGATGCTCAAGGAAGGCTTACGGCTGCTGCAAGTGGGGCTGCAAATCCCTCTGCGGCGAATCCTACTGCTTCAGTGGGTCCTGCTGCTATTAATGGAACTGCTACTACTTTTATGAGGTCCGATGGTGCTCCTGCATTGGCTAATACTGCCGTTGTCGCAGGTGCTTATACATCATCAGATATTACTGTCGATGCTCAAGGTAGAATTACTTCTGCTGCAAGCGGAGCCGGTGGTGGTGGAACTGGTGCGAATCCTACTGCATCAGTTGGTCCTACTGCCATAAACGGAACCGCTACTACTTTTATGAGGTCGGATGGAGCACCAGCATTGGCTGCTACTTCCGTAGCCGCAGGTGCTTATACTTCTGCAGATATTACTGTTGATGCTCAAGGAAGGCTTACGGCAGCCGCAAATGGTGCCGGAGGTGGTGGTGGAGTCATTACTGGAACCGCAAATGGAGTCAATAACAGACTTACTACTTATTCTGCTGCAACTACTCTTAACGGTGAAGCCAACTTAACTTTTGACGGCACTAACTTAATCATCACTGGAAACATGGCTCACGGTGTCAATGCTGCAAGCACACTTGGATTTTATGGGACAACTGCCACAGCACAAGTCACCATTGATAATGCGGCTGGTATTCCAATTGCCGACCCCGGACTTGGGGGACAAATAGGGACTGTTGAGGGATTGTTAAATTGGGCAAACTCGGTTCAAAACCTTATTACTACGACCGGTATTGGCACAGTCTGATGAGAACTATTAAGTATTTCCGCAAGGATGGTATCTTATGGAAGAAGTAGAAGAAGAAGCAACCGTAGTCGGGATGTGGAAATCTGACCTGATAGTTTTACTTAAAATCTTAGAATCAACTACATTTCAAGGCAAAGCCGGTGCGGTTCAATATCTTCGAATGTATCATGCTTTTGAAAAAGCCATCAAAGATGATGAATAAGTTTAAGTATCAGGAAATCTTAAGTAACTTTATGCAACAAGAGCGATTGTGGACTTGGTTATCTTTAGGTTTTGCTACTTTGGCTATGCTAACAAGTTTATTCGCTTTAGCAACAGACCCAACTTATGAAATACTTTCTGGTAAAGAGTCTGAAGCAGATTATTTAGACCAAACTCCAGACGAAGCCGTTCTTGATGACATGAGAGGATTAGGCGTTTCTTCCGCAGACAACTAATCCATAAACTTAAGTAGTCGTTTTAGGAACTATGTTTTATGTCAGATGTAGTTACAACCGGCCGCATGACAGTTACGAAATTAGGAAAGCGTGTTGAAGAACTTTCTGAAGTCATGGATATTATCCATAATGATGTTGGAGAGTTAAAGGAACTTCTCAAAACTTTAATTGAACTTCAAATAGTCAAAACCCCTGAAATCGCAGTCGATGAAGCATGGGTAAGTAGGATGTATGGTTAATCCCAAAGGGTTTGCTGCTTGCCAAGTTCTTTACTTTCAAAAGTTTCAGCGACCCATTTACTAACTTGACTATACAGCCCTGCAATATAATCATTACAGCCATATTTTTCAATTAGTGTTTGCATTAGACCGTCGTATTTACTGACTCCTCCTTCAGTTACGGTCAAAATAAGTCTTCCGGGGCATAAAGTTTCGATTTCATTTCCTGTAAATGGGTCAGTTTTCTTTTCCATAATAGTTCTACATTTTCCACTAACTGGGACACGACGATAACTGGCACTACATTTAGGACAACGAACTTTTTGTTGCCCATAGGCTCTTAGATTACCTCTCATATCTCGGATTAAATGGCGGTCAATCAATTTACTGGCTTGTTCTTTGTTATTCATACTGTGTAAAATCTCGCCTAATGAAAATTGTTCCATAGTTTTACGACGCATACCTTCTAAAGTATTATAGGGATTATTTCGAGGACCCGCAGCACAATCAGAAGTTTCATGAGTATAACCGATTTGACCTACGGCCATTTCTCCCTCATTTATAAAACTTTCAATTATACGAATGCCATGTTTTAATGCAGTCTTAGCAGTAGGAGGCACTTCACTTATTGTCATTTCATAAAAACTGGTAGGATATTTCCACAAAACATCAACATTTAATGCTTCTTTGTCTATTTCAGTCGCTAATATACGAGTTGTGAGCGTTAGAGGGGCATCCATACGCCCTCCACGGCTCTTAGGCAAGAACATACGGCTAAAGTTAATCAAGCCCTCTGTAAGCAACAATATACAGTCTATATCGCCATCACAGTTTCGGCGTTTCGCAGCATGATAAAAAGGATGTCCATAATGACCTTTGATACCTGCTACGCCAATAATCCTTGCCAGAACTGCTCCACTTGTATGCGGAGCCAATCCCATGATTAACTGTCCTACTAAAACTTCTGCACCAGCGTCTGATGCTATATCATAAAATGCAGGTAAGTCATACATAGTTTTCAACATATCATCGGTGAATCTCATGGCTTGTAGCAAACCTTTGATACAGTTTTCTGCAACTACTACATCTTGAGGCATCAATTCAATAACTTGGTCGTCAGAAACAACAGGTTTTCCTCGACAATCTACATCATAGCCTAATTCTACGGCTGTTTCAGCAGTAATCCCGATTTCATCCGGTCTAAAATGAGTCATGGTAATATCTACCATGTCAAAACGAATTGTGCCATCACGAAACGCACTTGTTTGGTTTCTATGTCGTAACACAGATTTCAACATATCTTCGGGCATCTTTTCTGCACTACGCAATCCTTTGCTTCCTTTAACTTCTGGTTCAGTAGCCTGATGAGTAATTTCTAAACTTTCTTTCCATAAGTCATTTGTCTTCAAATCTTGTTTAATGACTCCTACAAAATTAGTTTCCACCGCCTTGTGCGGTTTGGCTTCGCCTTCACCTCCCAAACAAACGCCCCGCCAAGTTTGTGTATTACAAAATGGACAGACACGAATACCCACTGCTACGGATTCTCCTTTGCGAGCAGCATCACGAATACGGCGTTGTGGACCGATATTAAATCCTACTGGCCATAGACCATGAATAGGAGGGTTCATTTCACGATGTTTAGAACCTTCGGGTTTCCCCATTCTTGCTCCTATGCGAATTGTAGTTCTTGGTCTGATTTCAAAGTCTACTAAAGTATTCAACCAATCCAAAGCATTAAGATTATCTGCTGAGTTAATTTTTAGTTTCGGCAGGATATTGTGAACTAATAAACTTTCGGGTCCTTGTAGTGCTCCGGATTTGTCTATGTCTAAGTTTATTCGATATGCTAATTCTTTGTGAGTATCTGGGACAATACCATAGTCAATACTATTCATAAAATCATAACCTTCGGCGGCTGTCAAATCTTGCCAGCCTACTGCTACATACTTTGGGTCTAATGGAATATCATATATCTTAGATTGTTCTATGGCTTCGGCAAAACTTTTAGATTCAGCAATTCCTTTTTCTTCTAAAACTCCTTCGTGCCATTCAGGAACATAAGGGCTTGGACAAATCGGGTGGTTATTTTCTAAGAACTCACCGACTGGAACGAGTAATTCTCCTAAATCCCATATTTTCTTAATAGGCCATTCTGGTTCAGTAGGCAATACCGACCAATCTTCATCTGGCTCAAGACCCGCTAAAACTTTTAATTCTTTATCGTCACCGAATCTTTTGGCAGACCCGTCGTGTAATTGTAGATAAGGTCCATCAATAGTATCGCATGGTGTAGATACAGTTGCTTTTCCCGGTCTCTCATATTTCATTTGAGTTCCGCAGATAACGAATCCACCCATAGCCATCATAGTAACGGGGTGCATAGCAGTAGTAGCCAATCCTGCCAATCGTGACCTACCGTATCTCAAACGAAGTCCACCCACTTCCATAGGTAATCCAAAAATAGGGCGACCCGCTAAGACATCACTCATATATTTATCGCTGGGTTTAATATCAGTAGAACCTTCTTTTGTCTGAACAAAACTTTTCAACCAGTCCCAGCCATCAAGTTGTAACTCTTCTACATATTTCAAAATCTTAGGTGCTTTTTGAATCAAACCCTCACACATAACTAATAACATTCCTTCTCGGATTTTGTTAGTCGGCACACGAGGTAGGTCTCGCTGCCCTGTAACTTCATCACCGACACCTTCTCCATCAACATACACGGGACAATTCTTAGCAATAACTTCTAATTGAGGATTACTTGGGCGATATTGTAGTCCACGACTATACTTTGAAACTTCTTCTTTGTATCTCTCGATTTCAGCAAAAGTTACTTTAGGAGTTGTAAATCCAAAGTCACGCCTCAAAATATCTGCAATTAAAACTGATAATGCTTGACCTGTTCCACCAGCACT
>Ga0307995_1000508_pt1 | contig 26875 bp, 31 predicted proteins | sample EllFjometagen262_FD_203132 | JGI IMG/M metagenome (GOLD analysis project Ga0307995, IMG submission 203132) | Marine microbial communities from Ellis Fjord, Antarctic Ocean - #262 | ecosystem: Environmental > Aquatic > Marine > Unclassified | place: Southern Ocean | collected 2014-11-02 | reverse complement strand
GAAACTCATATTCACAAAAAAAACGATGTAAGCGAGAGCAAAGAACAAAAAGAAAAAACCAATAGTCTAATTGCACTTAATTGGCTAAATAATAATGACGAAGTACTTAGTGCCTTGCATTTTATTTCAGATAATTGGGAGCTGAAAAAATCAATGAATATTATTGGAATACCAGCTGATGACGATATTTACAATTTAGTCAGTGCTAATCTAAAAGTATTTGAAGATTTATATAAAAACAGTGTTCATTTAGAAAAATTAGGAGTTATGGATACAGATAGTATATTAATTGACAAAGCCAAAGCAAAGCCAGTAGACAAAAGAAGTGTGAACCGAAAAATTAAATTGCATGAAAATATAGATACCATAGAAAATCCTAAAACAATAACGGATAAAAAAAACAAAGCCAAACTTGAACGCTTTATTGTTGAGGCAAAAGAACTTAAAACTATAAATAAAAAAAACGTGTGTGTTATATGGAATAAGCAAAGATGCAACAGCAAGAAATCAAGTTATTACAACTTAATTGATTTGCTAAATCACTACAGTAAATAACTTTTTTGTTTTTAAAACATCTTTACTCTTATAAGGTATATAAAAAGATGTTAGAGCCTGTAAAGGCTTATTAATAGTAGCCTGAAAAGAGATTCCCTACAGAATTTATAGAGAGCTTAATTTCGTAAAAATACACCCTAAAAAGTATAGTCTCCAGATCGGCGTTTTAGTTGAAAGTAGATAGAAATAATAGTAGTAAAACAAGTATAGATTAGAAAAGGATACCATGCCGTTAGTGCCGTGATTGGGGTTTGGTTTCAAAATATAAGATTGAGACACCCTGAGACAAAGGGTAATACCTGTGGGTGGCAAAACACCCCCAGATCAAAAGCGCCCTTAAAATTGGGGTCCCGCCAGTGATAGTAGAGGTTTAAAGGTCATCTAACTATGTACAGACAAAAATATAAATATTCAGCTAAAAACAATTATTTTAACAAATCATAATATTCACTTTTTGATCATTTTTTACTAATTTTGATCATTTTTGAGTGTTTTTTGATCATTTTTGAGTGTTTTTAGTCATTTTTTGCTCTTTTTTGAAATTCTAATTATTCATATATCTGGAGGCAAAAGATTATATATGTAAAGGCATTTTAGACCCCTAGACAAAAAGGGTGCAAAAATAGGTGCTTATACCCAATGATAGTAGAGGATTGAAGGGTAGTGAACCCATGCAATTTAAAAAAGTACGTTACAAACTGATTTTGGTTGTGACAAAACAATTAGCTACCTTAAAGTTCTTTAAATCAACACAATGAAAAAGCTACTTCTTGTTTTATTGTTTATTCCATTAGTTTCTTTTGGTCAAAGTGATTTAGAACAATATGATTCAGCTTTATTTTTTATCAATATGATAAGAGAGTATCAGCAATTAAAACATTTAGAGTTAGATGAGAAATTAAATAAGCTAGCTCAATCTAGAGTTGATGAACTTGCTGTTAAGGGTATCTATATGGAAAGTGAAGATGAAACTGGGGAAGTATTTTTTTATACTAACAAGGAACCTTATGACAATGATTATTTTTTACACGCTTCAATAGCTTTAACTATTCCAGGTAATGATGATAACTTTACTTATGACCAAATAACATCAAAAATAGCAACTAAGATAGGATTTGGAAAAGCTAAAGCCTCACCTATGAATGAAAATAAAGATAGGGTCTATACTATGATAGTTATGGACTCTTTACATTAAACCAACACAATGAAAAAGCTGCTTCTTGTTTTACTCCTAGTTCCATTAGCTTCTTTTGGGCAAAGTGATTTAGAACAATATGATTCAGCTTTGTTTTTTATCAATATGATAAGAGAGCATCAGCAATTAAAACCTTTAAAGTTAGATGAGAAATTAAATAAGCTAGCTCAATCTAGAGTTGATGAACTTGCTTTCAAAGGTTTCTGGTATGAAAGTAAAGATGAAACAGGAGAAACATATTTTTACGAAGACGGAAAACCTTATAAGAATGATTATTTTTTAAACGCTTCGATAGGCTTAACTCTTCCGGGTAATAATAACATTAGTTATGACCAAATAACATCTGAAAGAGCAACTAAGATTGGGTTTGGAAAAGCAGTAGCTTCTCCTGAGAACAGAGATAAGGGTAGGGTTTATACTATGATAGTAATGGACTCTTTACATTAACTATATTAACACTATGAAAAAGCTAATTCTACTTTCAATACTAATACCCACAATATGCTGGGGTCAAGAGAACAGTAAGCAATCAAACTCACTATACAGTCTCTATACAACTCAAATTCAGTCGACCTATCCGTCAGTTATAAAAACTGACACCTACAATTACAATGGTATTATTATTGGATCTGAGGTTGAGTATAACAGTGGATATATTTACAGAACGACTCCATATGGTGAATCAGAAACAGCAATTAGGCAAAGGAGCGCAGGTTCGATACACACATACGAGTTTGATGAAACAGTAAACAGTGAATATGGTTCCAGAGAGCCTAATTCTATGTCTACGCACTCAGATGGCTCATTTAGTGTTTACGATAGCTATGGTGGCTCTCAAAGGTATCTTAACGGCACTTTAATGTCCATAACTAAACAAAAACCTAAAAACTAGATTATGGGAATATTTGATTTTTTTAAAAATGATAATGGATTTAAGGAAAGGAGAAAATACACTGCTTATTCTGATATAAGAAAAACATTTTATTCTGATTCTTGTGTAAGTTCTGAAGAGACTTATAAATCTGGTAAACGAAACGGTTTATCTAAATATTTTTATAAAAATGGTCTATTAAAAAGAGAGTTAAGATTTAAAGATGGAAGAAGAAATGGAAGATATTCAGAATATTTTGAAAATGGTCAATTATCAACTGAAGGAAATTGGAAAAATGACAAAGAAAATGGCACCATCAAACACTATCATGAAAATGGTCAATTAAAAGAAGAAAAAACATATATCGATGGTGAACAATTAGATGGATTAGTTAAAGAGTATTGTGAAAATGGTCAATTAAAATCTGAAGAGAATTATATTAACAATAAAAAAAATGGCATTTCTAAATTTTATCATAAAAATGGTAAATTATTATCTGAAGGGAATTATAAAGATGGAAATGAAAATGGTTTATTTAAAACTTTTCATGAAAATGGACGATTATTTTCTGAGAGAAGATTTGTGGATGGAGAGCCGAAAAATGAATTAGTTAAAGAGTATTATGGAAATAGTCAATTAAAATCTGAAGGGAATTATATAAGATATTATCGAGAGGGCTTACACAAGGTTTATTACAAAAATGGTCAATTAAAAGAAGAAAAAACATATATCGATGGTGAACAATTAGATGGATTAGTTAAAGAGTATTATGAAAATGGTCAATTAAAATCTGAAGAGAATTGGAAAAACGATAAAAATATACCGCCAAATAAGTACTATGATGAAAAAGGTCAATTAGTTTCCAAAAAAAAATCAACCAAAAATCAACCAAAAGATTACGAAAAACAATATGAAAAAGAAAATTTAGAGGAAATGATTAAAGCCGTCCATAAGGCGATAAAAGAAAAAAGTAATTATGAAGCTTACAAACTTGCTAAATCATTTCATGATAAGCTAGATAGGGGTGAGATTGAAAGTCAGGATAAGCTAGATAAAATGACAGAAAACCATTGCAATTCATTTTCAGATGCAGAAGTAATAAAAATTAGACCTCAATTCACTTTTATAGTTACATGTGTTAGTACAATTTTGACTGATTGGAAGAAAACATATGACATTAAGAAAATAAATCCCAAGGGATATAATGAGCTTGAAAGCATTTATTCTATGGCACTAGATTTTCACACAAAATTTAGTGATTTAGAAGACATAATATCAAAAGCCAAAAGAGATTTAAATTCAACAAAAGATAAAGCACTTGATTTTAATGATTTTTCTGAAACAGAAAAAGACATTGTTTTATATCATGCACGCTTGAGAGCATTAAGTGAAGTTATGATTAGTGATGAAGAAAACCACCATTCTGAGATCAGCATACTTTCACAATTAAGTGAAAAGTATAAAAAAATATTAAAACCTAAACTTCCTAATCAAGAAGTCATTCAAGACTCCAAAGAATATAAATTCATTTGGGGTGACCCAGTTGATCTTAAAAATAGAGAGAATTTAACTCTAGCAGTAAAGAGCATGAAAAATTTAGAGATGAATACTCTTTTTGAAGATTTACTTCTTTTAGCTATTTCAGATAAAGTGCTCCACTCAAAAGAACTAAATTATATAATGAACTTATATTCAGATTGTAAAGGAATTTCTAAGCAAAAAGCAAATTCATGGATAAATTCTAAATTAAAAGAGTGGAATATTACATAAAAACACGTTAGAAAAAATTCTTTAATATTATGTTGGAGTATTTGAAGTTCATCATCTACTATGTATTTTAATGTTCTTCTTAATTCATTTGTTATTTGCTCTCTTGTTACTTTTGAAGATAGTGTTCCTGCAATAAATGCAGTGACTACAGATAAGAATAGTTTATGAATTTATAACTTAAAAATAAATAATTATATTTAACTATCTCAAAAACAATACAATGAAAGGATTTTTATTTATTACGGCACTTCTAATTGGATTTATAACCAATGCACAAGTAACAGGTTCTACTCCATACAGATTGCAGTTTGGAATTAATCAAGTAGTTAGTGGTAGTGGTGCTAATTGGAAAATCACAAACACTGATGATTACGATATAGTTATTGCTATTGTTGATGTGTATAATGAAGTTGTAGCTCATGCATATATAAAAAAAAATGAATCATATATGTTTAAGGATTTACCAATAGGATCTTATTCTTATAAATTTAAATCTGGCAGTAAATTTTTTGAAGATAAGAAATTCACAAAATTTGATGGGTGTGATCCAGAGGTCTATGTTTGTGACGGAAGACCTCAATGGACTATGAATGTATGGGTGGAAAGAAGTTCAAATTCTATTGGTGAATCAGGTAAAATTTCAGAAGATGACTTTTTTGAGAACTAATTAAAAAAATATAAATTTTTATGAGCAGACCATATATACGCAGCGAAGAACAACTGGAAGAATTGGCAAAACATGGAAGTGATCAAATGAGAAGAGCATCTGAAAATCTAAATCAGGTTGTGTTTTAGCTCTTCTTTTTTTTAGTTCATCGTTAACGTTTGCTATAATTTTAGCAATTTAAATTCCATCATAAAGCATAATAGTCAAGTCACGAGTAACATCAAAAGAGATGGTAACTTTACTTATAAGGACTTATATATTTTCATTCGGGGGGTAAACTATTTTTAACTGACTCTAGCTTAGATTCTAATTTAGTTTTTAATTGAGAATAAAAATCAATTCCTGTTATTGATTCAATAGAATCAACCGTTACAACATACTTTTCAATAGAATCTAATTTAGTATTTGGCATCAAATAGGCAAACATCTTTTGATTCTTAGCATCATATATTATTTTATAAAACTGTTCAGGGACTGATACTTTATTTTTTTCACCAATTTTTTCTAAATCTGATTTTAAAACTCCACCTGTAGTAATATATAATTCCGATTTTTTAGCCAAGGATCTAATTCTATTTTCAAGTCCAAACCAAATACCTTGGTTAAAAGACGCTACTTGAGGAGATATATTCGACATGTAAGCAGCTTCTCGTACGGAAATGTAATCCATTTTCATATCGGCAGCAGGAGCTAAGTGACCCTTGTGATATTTATAACCGCTTATATCAGATTTATGAGCAGATCCAGTTTGAATTAATGTATCTAATTTATAATTTCTGTCCGTTTTTATTTTGCTATTTTTATTCAATATTACCCTTATGGAATCAAGTTTGTAGTGGACCCACTCTGCTTGTTCGTGCTCCTCATCATAAGACAAAGAATAATATTTATGTTTAATATATTCGCCTTGTGATTTAGGAAAATACTTTAATTGTGCTAAACAAATAAAGGGAATAAACAAAAAAAGGAGCATTATTTTTTTCAACTAATTTCTTTTAATGCCATTTCAGCGCCCATCTTTGAGGCAACTGCAGCATGATAGTCGTTCGCCATTTCATGGGTTATATTAAGTTTTAATTCAATTGCTTTTTTAATCACGATTACTAATGCTTCGATTATATCATTAAAAACAGAAATTCTTTTCTTAATGTCATCAATATCTAATCTCATTGGATCATCTTCCATTTGATTGTTGTCATCGATTCTTAAAACATACTCTTCCAAATGGCCTTTAGCCCAATAATTATAGTCGTCAACTTTAACACCTAGAGACTCTGCCATCTTAGCTTGTCCATCTGACCTTTTCTGAATAATTTCATACCAAGGTTTCATTGACGGGTTTTGCATTTTTTCAAAGAAAGTATTGATTGAATTTTTAAACTCTAATAGTTGATCCTTTTTTGAGCTTTTATTAACCCAGTCTTCATTATTAGAGCTTTTTTCATTATCAAATCCCATGTTATATTAATATTTATTATTATATAAATATAAAAAAATATCTATATTGTATGGATAATCACGTATTTACGTCAATTTAAATGGGAACTTTTCAGTACACAACTTATAAATATAACCGACCAGAGTTATTAACTGAAGATGAATATGAAATCATTAAATATAAACTGAATTCAGACCCTGATTTTTATCCTTTTAATTCAAATAGTTTCCTCAATGAATACATTGGGGTATTTGTTATCTACGGTATCGGTATCGTTTTCGGGTTTTTATCAGTAATAATAGATAATGAAACTCTAAATGTTATTGCTACTATTATAGGGGTTATTTTGTTTATAGGTTCAATTAGTTTGGTCCCTGAAATTATTTCCTACGCCATAGTTATGATTAGAAGAAGAATTTACTACAAAGGATTAATTTCTAAAATAATAAAGTCTGAAGATTATAATCATTTAAAAGAGTTAATAAAATAGCATTGTTTATGAGCCTAAGTTTAATTCAAAATAATCCTTACAGAGTTCTTGGTATTCCAATACTGAGTTCAGAAAGAGAACTACAAAAGCAAATCACTAAATCAAATAGATTTGCAGAGGTTGGAAAAACTATTACCTGCGAAACAGACTATCTTTTTTTAGGTGATTTTGACAGAAATGTAGATTCTATAAACCTGGCTGCAAAAAGTATTGAGCAGCCCTTAAATAAAGCACTGTATTCTACTTTTTGGTTTTTGAATGAAAACCACATAGATAATATTGCCATGGATAGCCTCCAAAAAGGCAATTTTGATAAAGCTATTGAGATATGGGAAAAGGTAATTGGTAATGGGGAGGTTTCAGATAAAAAGTTTTCTAATCTTCTGAATTTAAAAACGCTGTATCTAGGGTTAAGTATCAAAGAGGCTGGAGAAAAAGTTTTTAACAAAGAGTATTTGATTAAAGGACTCCAATTAAGTGGGAAGTTTGTTAATCACAAAGAGTTTAAATCTCTTTGTAAAAAAATTGTTGGGGATAAGTTTAATCTTTCTATTGAAAAAATTGAGGACTTATTTTTGACTTCAATTTTATCTGACATTAAACCTTTTTTATCTAATGGTATTGAAATAAATGAAGTAATAGATGCTGTTGGAACATTTTCATCAGATACTCGGTTCAAATTCTCACAAAAATTCTCTGCTGGTGAGTCAAGTAGAATTGAAAAGGAAATTGAAAATTCTGAGGATCTCAGAAATAAAAATCCAGGGAAAGCATACGAATATGGATTAGTTCTATATAAAAATACTAAAGAAGATATTAAATCACTTGCAAATATTATAGGGGCTTCAGATGTAAAATATCAAATGATTGCTAATAAATTGGCAAATGAGCTAATCCAAAGTGCAATTGATTTCTTTAATAAAAAAAATAATGGAGTAACAAATGACGTGGCTCTTAAGGCCTATGAAATTTGTAAGTATGCTAAATCAATTGTTGTAGGAGGTCAGACAAAGGAAAGGGTGGACACGAATCTTAAAATAATCAAAAAGAGTTCAAAGGAAGGAATAGACACCTCAAATTATCCAAAAAATATTATTTCACATGTAAATAAAATATGTGGGATTCTTGAAAAAAGCATGAAAGCTATACCTCACGATCCTAGTTTTAATAAATTAAGAAGTGCAAAAAAACTCGTCAGTGAAACTAAGGATAGTAGATTAATTATTTCTGAAGCAGTTGGTGCTGACGATAAAGGATATGTAAAAATATGTGACACTATTGTATCAATTTCCTTATCCTTATTGATTGATTATGTTAATAAAAATGCATCAATTATTGGTGTTGATAACGATCAGATTAGTTTTTTAAGATCACTTGATTATCTGCCAATGGAACCTTCCACAAAAAGCAGATATCAAGAAAACGTAAAAACCCTTAATGACATGTATAACAGGTCAAATTCTGGAGGAGGAGGGTGTTATATCGCTACAATGGTATACGGGGACTATGATCATCCACAAGTGATGGTGCTCAGAAACTTTAGAGACAATTTCTTGTCCAACTATTCTTTGGGACGAAACTTTATTCAATTTTATTATAAATATTCCCCAAGCTGGGTCGAAGCAATGAAAAATATGAAGGGTGTAAATCTTTTTATTCGATTTGTACTAAACAAAATAATCTTAATGATAAAACTATAATATGAACAAGCTAATACTTTCTGCCATTCTAATAATGTTTGGGATTTCAAGTTATTCCCAAACAGATACAATCTATTATTCAAATGATGATTTAGACAATAAATTTGAACAAATAAAGCAAGAATTAAATCAAAATATTGAACAGTATAAAAATCTTACTCTCTCGATAAATTCTGAAATAGATCAAAAATTATTAGAGTATATAGAGTCTCAAAGAAATATAATAGCTGACCTTGAGAATAAACTTAAGTTAAATAAGAATAATACTAATAGAAATTCGTCAAGCATAACCTCGGCCGTTAATAATATTGATTCATTAATAAAAGAGTCTCTTGGACTAAAAAAAGAAATCGGTCTAAATTCTGATGAACTATCCCTTGCAAATAAACAAATGAATACAATTGCAAATGAGGCAAATTCAAAAATGAGTTCTCTTGATGATAAGTTTACATCAAAATCCTTTTTAAGTTTTTTACTATTAGCATTTTCTTTTGTGGTGGCTGTAATACTTTTCTTTTTACTAAGAAAAAAGTTGTCGGATAATACAACAAAATTTGATGATCAATTGGAAACTACGAGAAAGTCAATTCACGAGGAGCATATGAAATTAGACCAAAAACTAATTGAGATGTTTGAGTCACAGCTAAAGCTTCAAAAGCAAGAAAGGGAAATTGATAAATCACCAAATAAAAATGAAGATCATACATTAGCTTTAAAAGTGGCAGATGAAATTATAAGAATGCAAAAAAATATTGATAATATGCCCGAAGAGACAAAAGGTCTCAAGCAACTCTCAAAAGCAATCCAAAGAATTCAAGATAGCTTTAAGGTAAATGGGTATGAAATTGTTGAAATGTTGGGTAAGACATACAAGGAAGGAATGAAAGCTGCCGCTAGTATTTTACCTGACGAGAATTTAAAAAAAGGAGAACAAATCATTTCAAGAATAATTAAACCACAAGTAAATTATAATGGTAAAATGATACAGTCAGCTGAAATAGAGGTAAGTATAGGAGAATAATTAAAATTCAATAAAATGGCAAGAACAAAAATAGATTACGGTATAGATTTAGGGACAACAAACTCAGCAATCGCTAGGATGGAAAATGGTATTCCAAAAATCATTAAATCTGATACGCTTAAGGACACGATTCCCTCTTGTGTGTTTTTTAATAAAAAAAAGACAGCTACAATTGGAGACGCAGCTTTTAATAATCATAAAAGAGACAAATTATTGTCACTTAAAACTTCTGTAAATTCAAATGCTTTTATTGAATTTAAAAGAACCATGGGGACTGATAAAAAGTATGCAAGTTCAAATATGGGAAAAGACTATACATCAGAAGATTTGTCCTCTGAAGTTTTAAAAAAACTCAAATCCTTTGTTTCAGACGAGAATTTATCAAGTGCTGTGATAACTGTTCCCGCAAAATTTAATACTTCTCAAATTGATGCAACTCAAAAAGCTGCTGAACTAGCTGGATTTGATTATGTTGAGCTTTTACAAGAGCCAATTGCTGCCTCCATGGCATATGGCATTGATGGCGAAAAAGGAGATGGATTTTGGCTTGTTTTTGACTTTGGTGGAGGGACTTTTGATGCTGCACTGGTTAAAGTTGATGAAGGTATTATGCAGGTTATTGATACCGAAGGTGACAATCACCTTGGGGGTAAAGACCTGGATAACGCAATTGTAGATAAAATAATCATTCCATACCTGGAAAAAGAATATTCAATAAAAGATATTTTATCAACTGATGAAAAGACTAAAATCTTTAAAGCTGCAATGAAAGGGTACGCGGAGGATATAAAAATTCAGCTTTCCTTTAATGACAGTTTTGACGTTTTGAGTGATGTAGGAGATATTCCAGGAACTGATGATGATGGAAATGAATTAGAATTAGACTTAACCGTTAGCTCCTCTGAATTAAAAGATGCGATTAGTCCTATTTTTCAGCAAGCTACTGACGTCTGTAAAGAATTGCTTAAGCGAAATAATTTAAAAGGAAATGACCTCTCGACTATACTCTTAGTGGGAGGGCCTACTTATTCTCCTATTTTAAGGGAAATGTTAAAGGATCAAATAAGTCCTAATGTCGATACAAGTATTGACCCAATGACTGCAGTTGCATCTGGAGCAGCTCTTTTTGCTTCAACAAAAGACATTCCAACCAAGCACCAAAAAAGAGACAAGACTAAAGTCCAGCTTGATCTAAATTATGAAGCTACCTCAGTTGAAGAAGAGGAATATATTACAGTTAAGGTTCTAAGGGAGAATACGACTGGAGAAATTCCTGACACCCTATTTGTTGAATTGGTTCGAAATGATAAAGGATGGTCAAGCGGAAAAGTTGAAATCGCTGGAGATGCTGAGCTTATAGAAGCCTCACTTGAGGCAGGAAAGGCAAATGGTTTTGATGTTTTAGTTTACGATGACAAAGGAAGTTCATTCGAATGTGAGCCCTCTAATATTTCTATTATTCAAGGGTCAAAAATAGGGAATGCAACTTTACCTCTTAATATTGGAATTGAACTAAAGGATAGTGTTTCGGGACTCGTTAGATTTAAAAGTATACCAGGTTTAGAAAAGAATGCTTCCTTGCCTGCAATAGGTAAAACACCTCCACTAAAAACTCAATCACAAATTAGGCCAGGGGAAAAAGAAGATGTCATTAAAATCCCAATGTATGAAGGAGAATATGGAGCCGATGGAACAAGGGCAATAAATAATGATCTAATAAAACAATTAAAAATCACAGGGGAGGATTTACCAAAGCTTCTTCCTGCAGGATCTGATGTAGAATTAACAGTCAAAGTTGATTCATCAAGACGGATTTCTGTTGAAGTTTTTATTCCATATTTAGAAGAAACAGTCGATCTATTAGTTGAAAGGTTGATAAACTCTGCAATAGAAGCAGAAATCTTAGACCAAGAAATTTTAAAAGGAAAGAATCAACTGATCGCTATAAATGAACAAAGTGATTCCGTTAATGTCCAAACCTTTGATGAAATTGAAAAAGAATTAGAAGAAGTTCAATCCCTACTAGACAGAGGAAGAGATGATGAGGACAATAGGAATAAAGTTCTAGATAAACTTCGTAAAGTTTTAAAACAGATTGATAAATTAGAATCAGACGCTGAGTGGCCAAGAATTCTTGAAGAATTAGAAGATGCTCTTAAGCGTCTTGACGAATTAAATGAAAAATATGGTAATGAGAAAACAATAAATGCTTCAAATCAATTAAAAAAACAGGCAGAAACAGTAATTAAAAATAAAGACTCAAAAATAGGTGAGATGCTTTCTGGTCAAATTAGAAGCTTAAACTTTGCTTTAATTGATGAAGGAGCTGGAGTTGCGCTTGAAATTACTATCATAAAAAATTATGATGATGAATTTGATATACAGAACTGGTCAGATAAAAATCAAGCTAGGAGTTTGATAAATCAAGCCAAGCAAATAATATCAACTAATCCAACTAAACAAGCTTTAAGACCAATCGTTCAAGAATTATGGGGCTTACTCCCTGATGTTGAAAAGAAAGGTGGACTATCAGATGATGATTCAAATGTTTTAACCAATTAGAATTACAGAATGCCTCTGCTGAAAAAAAATGAAGTAATTAATGATACCTACACCGTTAAGTTTTTTATTGGGGAGGGTGCCTTTGGAGAAGTTTATAGAGTAAGTCACAAGTTCATGGGGCTCCAAGTAATAAAATTACTCAAAAAAAAATATGTTGAAGGGGTAGATACTTTAAAAATTACACGGGAAGCAGTTATCCTATCAAAATTGACTCATAAGAATATTGTCAGAGTATTTGAGACGAATACTTTTGAAAGAGACGGTGAGAATTTTTATTTTATAACCATGGAGTTTGTTTCTGGAGAGTCAATTTCAGATTTACTTAAAAGAGAAATTCATCTTCCATTAGAATTATCAATGAAAATTCAAACAGATTTTCTTAGAGGATTAAGTTTTGCTCAAGAAAATAAAATTATTCACAGAGACATCAATACGGACAATATATTGTTGTCATATAAAAACTCTGAAACTCAAGCGCTACTATCTGATTTTGGATTAGCTCAAACAATTGACCAATTATCTAAAATTCCTGATGCTGCTGGGAGGTACCTTTATTTTGCTCCTGAATGCTACTCGGGAATATATTTACTTTCAAGTGATGTGTTTTCATCTGGAATTGTTTTTTATAAAATGTTAACCGGATTTTTCCCTTGGGAATGTCATATTAATTATGGAGAATCTGCAGAAGACATAGGACATAAAATAGTGCTTTCTAGGAAGAAAAAATTTATTCCTGCGTCTAATTACGATGAACAAGTTCCAAAATATTTGGATAAAGTAATTGCGAAGTCTCTTGAATTAGACATTGAAAAAAGATATAATAATGCTTCAGAGTTTCTGAATGCATTAAATGAACTTGAACTTAATTTTTAAATTTTTGCTATATGGAGAATAAAGACTTTAAAAAACTGCTTTTCAAAACTGCTTTTTGTGTTATGGCTTGTGATGGAAGTATAGATGACCTGGAAATTCAGGAGATGAGAAAAATAGATTCAAGCACTACTTATTTCAGTGACATAGATCTTTCAGATGAATTAGATGAATTAATTAATGAACTTCATAACAAAAACATCAAAATTGTTAAAAATCTTTTTGATTCACTTAGAGAAAATACCTTAACAATATCTCAAGAATTACTTATCCTTGAAGTTACCATGAGAATTATTAATGCAGATGATGTTATTGATGATAATGAAGTTAGATTTCTTAACCTCATTCGTTCGAAACTTGATCTTGGAAATCAAATCATTCATCAAAGGTTTGGAAAAATCTCTTATTTGAAAAATCTCAACTATGAAGATGTAGGCGTAAGTCAATCAGACTTTATTAAAGAAATAGAGATTTCAGAAATAAAAAAATGGGGAGAGATTGAAAAGAAATAACTTTAAATACTAACTATGGGAATATTCGATTTTTTAAAAAGTAAAACACCTCAAGAAAAGTTATCTGAACAACGTTTAAAAATCAGAAATAAAATTAAAATAAATGAAAAAACAAGTTTAATGCAATCACTTATTTTGTCTTCTTCACACGATGATTCAATGCAAGATGAAAGCCCAGACGGAATTGGTGAATTTGGATTAGAAAAAACCAATCCAATACCAGTAAATGGGATTGATAATGTAAACGCTTATATGGATAAAATTAGATATGAGTATACTTCAAAAAGTGGAACAAATACTTTTAATCAAATATCACATGTTAGGACAAGTGACTCCGATAATACTCAAATTGGTTCTGAAATGCCTAAGAGTGATTTAGTGCAAAGTTCTACTAATTGTGATAACATTGAAGGTATGATTGATGTATATAATTTGTATAGTGTTGGGGGTGAGAAATTAGCTAAAATTTATGTCAATTCTTATTCATTAAAGACTTCAAACAAAATCCCTAAAGGATTTATTCATAGAGATAAAACAGATCCAGTTAAAGATTCTGCAGTTCTTATGTATATGGTAAAAAATATGAATAAATAAAATTATTTTAAATTAACAAGAAAATCAATTGAAGTTATTTGTACGACAAGAAAAAAGGTGGGAGGGAAACCCAATTGCCAGATTACTTTTATATATACCAGCATCAATAATTAGTTCAGTTTTAGTTTTACCACTAACTATTCTAGTTTTGCCTTTTTTGATGTTTAATAAAAAAATTCAAAAAGGTGTTTCAAAGTTTTTATTACACATACAACATACCATCAGTTTAAGCTTTTGGTATTTTATAATTGAGATTTTATTCCCAAACACTATGCGATTCACAATATGGATTGAATATCCACTTACCTTAATTTTTGTTTATATAAGTTTTAAAAAGACAATAGAATGTATGGCTAATGAAAGCTTATCTAAAGCTGGATTTTAACTTTATTGTAATGATTTACTATCACCATACTCATTTAGAAGCTGCCTTTAAAATATTAAATGATCAAAAAATAATTGAAAAATACTTTCTTGGTGTTAAATTAATATATTTAAACATCTTATAACCAACACTATGGAAAAATCCAAACACGTCAACCGTCCCATACTCGCAAATAAACCTCCACCAAAGGGATATTATGAGAGAGTGGCTTATTCTTCGGTTTTTTATACGCTCCCTGGACCGGAATTAGAGAATTTATTTAAGAAGTTAGAACGTTTCGGCTGGAAGGTAGATAGGGTTAATAACAGATTAACTCACAACGCGAAGGGCGAAAGTTTAAGAAAAGATTATAAGTTGATTGCTGAAGAAAGAAAAAAGCTTTTGGAGGCCCAGATGAAAAGGGAACTATTGAAGAAGCAAGAGAATTTAAGAAAATCTAATTTGGAATTTAGGGTGTTGGGGATATTCCTCATTTGTTTAGTTATTATGATAGTAATAATTATAATTACAGCTCTTTGAAAGTTGTTTATATTAGATATATATTTTTTTTAAGATTAATCCTCATTGTAAAATGGGGATTTTTTTTGTATTTATATGTTGTAATTAATTACAGTATATGATTAAAAATAATATGCTTTTATTAAAAGATAGTACTTGTATTTTTATCTCTTTTATCCATTATATATTTCTTGTAAAATTCTGTAACACAGATTTTTTCTTCTTTGGTTGGATACTCTAAAATTTTTAAATCTTAAACAGGAGGATTTGATTCAAAGAATAATTACGAAAAAGAGTAAATCTAAACCAAACCGAAAGCAACTTGAATATGTGATTGACCACTTTAGACTAAGCCTTAATGGGTTCAAAACAAATGTGATGTGGGGAAGCGCACAAAAAACACTCCTGCACCCTTTTGCGAATAAAAGAGAATTAGGAAAACTGATTTTAAAATATCTAGAAAATTATTAAGCCTTTTAATTTGTTATTAGATGTTATGAGTTATTAGGTTATATACCCATTTCAGCAGTGCAATACCGTAAAGAAAAATTGATTTAATTTTATGGGTAGGGGTATTGAATTAGAGAATATTTCTAGATTTTTTAAGCTTTTTACATCAAGCTCTTAATTTATCTACATAAGACACATTGACGATCATCTTCTCTAAGCCATACTAACAGCTATTGGTTAATTAAACATTAATCTTATCAGCGTAGGTGTTCATAAAAGATGCTCAATTATTAATCCAATAATTAAAATAGAATTTAGATTTGAATATGAATTCAATTTATACTTCTAAATATTTTAAATCAATACTTCCTGAACGATTAGCTAGGATAATAACTGAAAGGAGAGAGTATCTAAATATTACTCAAAAAGAGCTTGGAGTTAGGTGTCATTTATCTGAGCACATGATAAAAAAAATGGAGAAAGGGAGGCATGATTTCAGATTAACAGAGCTTGAGAAATTAAGTTTTGGATTAGAAACTAGTGTTAAGTATTTTTTTGCTGTTTTATGACATAAAAAGTAGCTTTTAATATTTTCAATATTTATCAAAAAACACCATATTTTAATCAAAAATGGAAAAAAATGAGCAAAAAACGACGGAAATTGATCAAAATTGATCAAAAACATGAAATTTTAAAATTCAGTATAAAGCATTTTCAGCAAACGTATTATCGTATAAAGTATTTCATTTGGCTTTAATTTTATTATTTTAATAAAATGCCAAAATATCAATTATCTAAATCAACTTTTATAAGAGGTCTTCAGTGTGAAAAGTCTATTTATTTATATAAAAAGCACTACAAATTAAAAGACCCAACGTCCCCTTTTTTACAAGCAATATTCGACCAAGGAAATAGTGTTGGAATATTAGCACAATCATTATTCCCCGGTGGTGTAGATGCATCTCCTGAGAGTCATTTTAAAGTTTATGATTCTGTAGAAAAAACAAAATTATTTTTAGATCAGGGTGAAAAGATAATCTATGAGGCTACTTTTTTTTATGATGGAGTAATTGTAGCGTTAGATGTTTTGGTAAAAGATGCTCAAGGTTGGAAAGCATATGAAGTTAAGAGTTCTACAAGTGTTTCTGAAACCTATATTAAAGATGCTGCTATTCAATATTACACAATACTCAACTCAGGAATTAATTTAAAAGATATATCTATTGTATATATCAATAATCAATACGTTAGGGAAGGAAAATTGAAAATAGATGAACTCTTTACTATTGAATCTGTAAAAGATAGAGTCTTAGAATACCTCCCAGTTATTCCCAATGAAGTGTCAAGACTCAAAAGAGTAATTGAAAAAACCTCTGCGCCGGATGTAGAAATTGGCACTCATTGCTCAAAGCCATATGTCTGCGATTTTAAAGGAACTTGTTGGAAAAATATTCCAGAGTACTCTGTCTTTAATATTGCCAATCTTAACGCTGACAAGAAGTTTGATTTCTATAATAAAGGAATAGTAACACTAGATCAAATAGAGCTCAGTGAATCAACATTAAGTCCTAATCAGATCCTCCAAGTGCAATCAGAAATTGAAGGAACCTCGTACATTGACAAAGACCAAATAAGAAAATTTACTAGTAATTTAAGATTTCCGATTTACTATTTAGACTTTGAAACAATTGGTCCATCTATTCCAATCTTTGAGGGCAGTAAACCATATCAACAATTGGTTTTTCAATATTCACTGCATATTCAAGAAGTATCAGGTTCGACAACAATTCACAAGGAATATTTAGCAGATCCTAAAGAAGAACCAAGAATTAGGTTTGTGGAACAACTCATAAAAGACTGCAGTAACATTGGAGATATTTTGGTTTATAATATTGGATTTGAGAGGGGAAAACTCAATGATTTAATAGAAGTGTTTCCTCAATACAGTAATGATTTGAGAGGTATTGTAAAAAGGCTCAAAGACCTAATGATTCCTTTTCAACAGAAGTGGTATTATACTCCTGAAATGAGAGGTAGTTATTCAATTAAACATGTTCTCCCAGCATTAGTCCCAGATCTGTCCTATAATGATCTTGAAATTAATGAAGGCGGAAGCGCATCAAACATATTTTTGTCAATGGTAAATGGTACTTTTAAAGGTAATGAATCGCATGTACGAAAAAACTTGCTTGAGTATTGCAAAATGGACACCTATGCGATGGTTAAAATTGTGGAAAAACTGAACGAGATTAAATGAAAAGGTAATAACAATTTAAATAATTAGTAAATGTCCATGAAGAATAATATTCTACCGGTAGAGTCAATTCAGGAAAGAGATATAGATTTAATTCTTCTTGAGGAATTTAATGTTGACAAGGGGTTTTGCAATTGGTTTATTGACAAATTAAAATTACCGCTTTTTGAAAAACACAATATTGCTTGGAGAAGCATATCTGACTTTGGTCTTGGCGAAACAGACATATTATTTTCTTACATCTCAAAAGGTGAAATCATATATGTGTTAATAGAAAATAAATTAGACGCTTCTTTTCAAGAAAATCAATATGATAGATATTTACAAAGAGCCAATAAATACGTTGAAACTAAAAAATGTCAAAAGGTCTTTTGTGTTTTAATTGCTCCTATATATTATTGTGAAAATCAAGAGGATTTTAAAACGTTTCTGTCATATGAAGAAATTTCAGACAAACTCAGGGATTCTAAATCAGACAGGAATATTTTTAAAAGCACATTGTTAAATATTGCAATTGAAAAGTTAAGAAGAGGGTATAAACCATTAAACGCTCCAATTGTTCAAGAATTTTGGAACTTATACTGGGAATATAAAGAAAAAAAATATCCTAGTTTAGAAATGAAAAAACCAGGGATTGTGCCTGCCAATAGTGATTGGCCAATGCTATATGATGAAAGGTTAGGAAAAAAAATAGTCTTTTACCATAAATTTGCTCAAGGAAATATAGATGTAACATTTATTGGTTTTTCAAATTCTTTTGAAACTAGGATTAAAGAAGTTATTCCAGATTGGACAACTTTTAAAAAATTCCCTAAAAATTTTGCAATAAGAATATTCACTGGCAAAGTTGATAGAAAATCAAGCTTCAATAATCAAATTTCTATGATTGATAATGGATTAAAAAACATTGAGAAAATTAGAGACTGGATAATTGAAAATAAGATATTAGAATCATAATAATTGCTTAAAATCTAATTTATTTAAGATGTGTTTTTAGGGATATTATCTGATTAAATAAATCCTCCAGTAATTTATCTTTATTTAATTCCGACTTAATGTATAGCGGAATTAATGGTGGTGATCCAATGATATTATATAATCTAGGAGGCGATTCATTCTCTAGTTTTTTTAATTGATTATTAATTTCCATGTGAGTTTTTGGATTATTCCAATTACCGCTATCATCTTTTCCAAAAATCTCCAGCCATAAAGGTGTGTTGGCTTTTGAAAACCAGAGTTTACTATCAAATTTTATCTTACAATTATAGTGTCCATAAGTAAAGTATCTATGGTAAATATATTTTGATGCTCCTCTGTTTAATCCCTTCGTTGAAAAAGTTTTAAGCTGTTTACCATAATCAACCACCTCATCAACTAAGTCACATAAATCTGAATTTCTTTTTCCGTAAACAGGAGATATCTCTTCTTTAGAAAAAGGTTTGAATGAATTAGTATCTATGGAGGAACACAATCCTATCAATTGTTTTATATCAGATTCTATTTCGGAGCCTTCGGTAACACTTTTTTTAATCTTATCTAAAACTGGTCCCCATGTTAAAATGAAAATGGAATTATTTGGATTTAATTCAATTTTCTGACCATTGAGATCATCAATTTCTTTAAATGGAATATTAGCTCCTTTAAGACGACTAATTAGCTCCATATAAAGGGAGTATTTTCTTGCTTGAGGAGCTAAGAAAACTAATGCTGAAGGAGTTTTAGGATCTAATCTGGAAATATATGTTTCAGGTTGATTTTTTGTTAAAGATGCCCAAAATTTTGCCTCAACAATACATACTGGAGATGAATTAGAATCATATCCAATTAAATCAGGAATTGCTTTATCATCAGAGCTGTGAACTTGAGTTGTAAACTTTAACCTATCGTCAAGTCTGTTTTCAAATTTATTAACTGTTTTACAGAAAGCCTCATTGGCTTCATTTGATCTATTTAAAATAATATTCAAGGCCTCCGATGCAAGATTTTCCTTTTGAGTTACAAAACGTTCAGCTAGAGATCCTAGTAGTGATTTATTCATGATTAAATGTAATGAATTATTTGAAATCCCCCATTTTGTTATACTTAGCAACAACATAGTAAGTGTCATTACTTTGGGCAATTCCAAATCCAATCTTGCTGCATTTTTCACACAAAACCTGATCTAAAGTTACTTTTTCAATATCATCTTCAGATAAGACCCAAAATACAGAGGCATTTATCATAAGGTTTGAAGTGTTTTTGAAATAGTTTTTTGGAGCATAAAAAATTAACTCTCCTTGTCCACCTTTCGTTGGACTATGTTCTGGTTTATTCGTCTTTGTTAAGTATTCTGCCCATTGTTGAGCCTCGTCTGTTAATTTTTGATCAAAAACGAGTGGTTTGTATTCAAAATAGCTTCTGTGTATGTTTTGAAAGTTAATGGCATCCTTCATGTTTTTCAAGAGAAGCATTTTATCTTCCGCATCTGAAGCTAAGTGTCCATTTAAAGCTAATTAGGATGGCGTTTGTGCTATTCCAATTAATGGAAAATGATATGGTAATCATCCCCTTAATTGATTCAATAAATCTGGTCTTGAAATAAACATTCTAATCATCTTTTCTTTGACATCTTCTATCTCGAAATAATCGAATAAGTTGTTCCCAATCACTAAAGAGTTAAATGACATTGATATGTTTTATTGAACTTAAGTTATTACCAATTATTCGAATCTAACCAATCCATAACTAAATTTAATTTGAATTGTGATTCATCTATATCATATTTTTCCATCCATAATTCCTCTCGATCATACTCATAATCTTCTATTTCTTTGTAATCATTTTTATCTATCCCCAAAATTTTATCAGAATCAAATTCACCATCTAAAACCTGTACTACCATATCAACATGATCTATTTCATCATATAATTCATTGTATTCATCTTTTGAAGAAATATCATAATAACTCTTAATTCTGGGTATCACATCTTTTTTAATCGAGTTAATCATCTCCTCTGTTAGAGAAAAAAATTCAGTTGGGTCTTGTTCCATAATTTAGTATTAAGTGGTTTATTTATTTTAAAGAATTATCACATCACAATTTATTTTGTAACGTATTTCTTAAAACAATTTACAAAAAATATACTCTGTAATACTTATAGTAGGTAGTGTGAAACAACAACACACTCTATGAACTAAAAGAAAGATATTATGGAAGAAATTAATGAATACGAAATAGATGGTTTAATCCAAACTATGAGAGAAACAGGAATCAAAGGTTTAATGAAATACACAAAGGAATTAGTATTAATAATAATAGATTTTTCATAATAGTATATTTTAAGTTTATACCATTATCCAGAACCTCTCGTATTTGGTCTGTATTTGGTAAAATGTTTTTAAGAAAGAGTGTTTATTGGTTTTTTCGTACCTTATAGATATCTAAAACCAAACAAATGAAAAATTTTATTAGAATCTTCGTATTAATTGGATTTAGTGTAATATCAACAGCTTTTACATTAAATAATCTGGATAGGCCAATTGAAAACACTATATCGCAAAGTGAGTATTGTGAAGGCTGGGAAGAAGGTTATTGTGAAGGCTATAAAGATATCAAAGGTGAATTTTCAATATGCCCTATAACTCCATTATGTCCAATGCCAGAGATATTCAAAGATTCCTGGAAAGATGGCTACCATCGTTCTTTCTTGGCAGGAAGGAAAAAGGCAATGAAAGAATAATTTATTCTTACTTAAGATTCAATTATCATTTAAATATTCACCTATTTAATAATTTTTAAATATTTAAAAAATTATTAAGACATATACTTTTAAATTGTGCTTAGATGTCTAGAGTAGTTTGGTTATATACCGTTATAACAGCTCTAGTTTCAAAAAGGAAAGTGGATTTATTTAGACCTAGTGGGGGTAGTTCTTTTAACTTTTAGGACAGATTTTTTTGACTTTTAACATCTGGCCGTACAATAATCGTACAAATATGAAAATAAAAAACCCTAACATATTGGTAATTAATATATTAGGGAATTTACTTGCGGAGAAGGAGGGATTCGAACCCCCGGAGGTGTGACCCTCAACAGTTTTCAAGACTGCCGCATTCGACCACTCTGCCACTTCTCCAATGCGATTCCAAATATACATTCCTTTTTATTGAATAGAAAATATTTAATTGACTCTTTACGATAAAATAGCTTTTGAGTTTTCGTAATTTTAAAATCTCTATGGAAGATATTTATCAAGCTATTGTATTAATAGTAATTGGATTTCTGGCAGGCATAATAAATACCATTGCAGGAGGAGGGTCTTTATTTACTTTGCCGGTATTAATTTTTTTAGGGTTGCCCCCTAATATTGCAAACGGCACCAATCGAATTGCTATTGTAATGCAATCCCTTACTGGTGCTTTGGGCTATAAAAGCAAGGGAGTATCTTCGTTTCCATTCAACATTTATTTAGGAATTAGTGCTAGTATTGGGGCACTTATTGGTGCTCAGATTGCAATAGATTTAGATGGGAAGCTTTTCAATAAAATTTTAGCTATTATTATGATTCTTGTTGGAGTCATGATGTTAATCAAGAATAAAAAAGGAGCCCTCAACATGCCCGAGAGACTAACCGGAAAGTATTTAGTGTTTGGTTGTATTGGATTTTTTTTTGTTGGTATATATGGTGGATTCATCAATGCAGGTATTGGGATAGTGATCATGATTTTTTTAAATCGAGTACATCATATGTCGTTAATTAAAACAAATGCCACCAAAACAGCTGTTGTTTTCATATATTCAAGTTTAGCTTTAGGCTTGTTTGCATTTAACGGATCAGTAAACTGGAAAATGGGATTGATAATGGCTTTTGGTACTAGTTTAGGAGCATGGTGGACCAGTCGTTGGTCAGTAAAAAAAGGAGATAAAGTTATTCGAGTAGCTATGTTGCTTACTATTATTATTATGGCGGTTAAATTATGGTTTTTTGAGCAGCCTTAGTAGTTCTTAAAACCTTGAATGGTAATACCATAGCCAGTAATTCCAATTCGGGGTTGTTGAGCTGTATTACTAATCACACAAAGATTTTTAATATTTAAATCATGTAATATTTGTGCACCAATTCCATAATCTTTAGCATCCATTTTCATAGGAGGTGCTTTGTCTAAAGTTCCCTCTGATTGCATTGTTTCTAGCTCAGAAATTCTTCTAAGTAAGTTTTCAGAGGTTTGTTCTTGGTTAATAAAAAGTAAGGCTCCTTTACCTTCATCATTAATAAGTTTAAAAATATTATCTAACCCTTTGTCTACAGAACCCGTTAGGGTTCCTAAAATATCATTAGTTATCCTAGATGAATGAATTCTAGTAAGTACAACATCTTCAATTTCCCAATTTCCTTTAGTTAAAGCTAAATGTACGTTACCATTTGTGGTCTGTTCATAAGCACGTAAACGAAAATCTCCATAACGAGTTTTTATTAGAGTATCTGATTTCTTTTCAATTAAGCTATCGTGTTGCATGCGGTAGGAAACTAAATCTTCTATAGAGACAATTTTTAATTGAAACTTTTTAGCCACTTTTATTAGTTGAGGAAGACGAGCCATACTGCCATTTTCATTCATTATCTCTACAATTACACCTGCAGGTTGCATTCCTGCCAAACGAGCAAAATCAATCGCGGCTTCAGTATGCCCGGTACGTCTTAATACACCTCCAGATTTTGCAATCAAAGGAAAAATATGCCCAGGACGCGATAAATCAAAGGGAGTAGTAGTTGGGTCAATAAGTGCTTGCACAGTTTTAGAGCGGTCTGCTGCAGAAATCCCGGTTGTAACACCTTTACCCTTTAAATCGACTGAAACGGTAAAAGCCGTTTCTAACGGGTCAGTGTTATTAGACACCATCTTTCCTAAATTTAATTCTTGGCATCTACTTTCGCTTAAAGGTGCACAAATCAGTCCCCTTCCGTGTGTAGCCATAAAATTGATTAATTCAGGACTTATTTTTTCTGCTGCTGCAATAAAGTCTCCTTCATTTTCGCGATTGGCATCATCTACGACAATAATTACTTCTCCTTTTTTTATGGCGTCAATTGCATCTGTAATAGTATTTAGTTGAATCAAGTCTTTATTCATTTTTTTGTTTATTTTTCTTGAAAAAGGGAAGGCGTTTAATTTTTTCCTCTAAAGGGTAGTAGAGGTTTGAAAGACTCACAAAACCTTTGTCAGACGAAGCTCTACGAGTTAAAATAATTGCAAAAGGCGCCAGAATAATAGTAGATAGCCAAGAAGCAAAAAAGGGTGAGATACTGTTATCTTCCGCTGCATTTTTACTAAATAATCCAATGTAGTGGTATGTAAGAAATATTAGTACTGCAAGTACTAGCGGAAGTCCTAAACCCCCTTTCCTTATTATAGCCCCTAAAGCCCCTCCAATTAAAAACAATAGGAGTGAAGTAAATAAGAGAGTGTACTTTTCGTGGAGGGTAATCTTATGAAGATTAATTAGTTTTTGATAGGCAAAAAAGGAGCCTCGCTTTGTGTTTAAATTCCGAATAGAGCTTCTTATTTTTATTCTACTTTCATCAATCACTTTACTTTGCTTCCAGAATTCATTAGTAGTAATAAATTGAAATAAGTTTTCTGGAAGTGAATCTATACTTACCACAGCTTCATTTTTCCGAGCTGTTCTTGACAATACACTTTGCCTTCCAAAGTTTTCACTAAACGCATTTTGTTCTTCTGTAAATGATTGTTGCAGGGTATCTATACTTTTTTTTAGTTGTTTTATTTTCTGCATTCTGAAAGTTGACTTATAGCTTTCTTCTTCTAGGTTTACATTATTAAATTTAGATAAGTCAATATTCATTTCGTATTCTTCAAAGGCTACTTTAGTATGGGGAATTCGTTCACGATCTTTAGACTTTCTTGGGATGACTTCTTCATAGCGATTTCCGTTGTAAAGAACTAGTTTTAAGTTAGGATCACTGGTTTCACTTTTCATTTCTCCACGTTCCGCTTTAATGACAATATTGTTTTCGCTATTGGGGGCGTATTCATGAATAATAACTCCTTCTAGAAAACGCTCATTATCTCCATACTTTCTATCTACTTTAATATTAATTTCTCCAATTTCATTAAAAATACCCTCGCGTATTGCTAGTGTGGGTTCTAACTTTGCTAGGTTACGACGTAAATTATATGATTTTAATTCTCCATATGGAATCACGTGATTTGAAAAATAAAAGGTGCCAATTCCTAAGAAAATATGAAAAATAACAAGACCTAACATAGTCCGTTGTAATGAAATTCCAGTAGATTTCATAGCGGCAAACTCATAGTTTTCAGAAAGCGTCCCATAAGTCATTAGAGATGCAAGTAATACGGAAAGGGGAAGAACTAGTGGAATTAACTTGGGGGAATAATACAGTAAAAATTTTGAAATGATAATCATGTCAAGACCTTTTCCTGCAAGCTCATCTATGAAAAGCCAAAAAGTCTGAATGATAAATATAAACATGCAAATAGTGAAGACGCTAATTAAGCGACTTAAATAACTTTTCATGATATATTGATCCAGGATCTTCAAGTGATTAGTTGTTTATATAGTAATCTGGGTAGTTTGAGACATCAAAAGTAAAATGATCTTTTTCCAAAGGAGTATTTATTTCTTGGTTTGAAATGGTAAGCGTTGTTCGAGTTCCATTCATGTCAATTTCTATAAGACGATAAATATTTTTTTTAATCATATCAATACCCAGTAGTAAATATTTCACTTCATCGTTTTCATTACTAGGAAGTAGTCTTACAAATTGAATTGGTCGTCCAAAAATTGTTTGTTTAATATCCCATTGGTAGTCATATCCTTCTTTATAGAAGTTTAAAAGTTTGGTTGGGTTGATGCCAAAATCCTCACCTTCTTCAGCTGTGGTAATAGTTATTTCTTCATTTTCAGGAACAACCGTATATGTTTTTTCACCATCATAGAGTTGTTCTACTCCTAAATACATGAGTTTGTATTTTTCGTCTTCTACGGTGATAGAGCCACTAGTTTCTTGCTTAATATTTTCTTGTCTGTTTTCTAATACATATGAAAAATCAAAAATAATAGTCTCATAAGCAGCAATGGTTAGGGATACTTCATCCAATAATTTTTTTGCAGCGGTAGAGGTTTGTGCACTTAACTCCTGAAAGCCAATAAAGAAAATTATAACGCTTAATGTATAGATTTTCCTCATAGTACCCCATCATTTAAAAGTCGATCTAGAGTTGCTAAATCGGTAATTAATACCTGCCTGGCTTTGCTTCCCTCAAAAGGGCCTACAATGCCAGCCGCTTCCATTTGATCAATTATTCTTCCAGCTCTATTATAGCCTAGTTTTAATTTTCGTTGTAACAAAGACGCAGAACCTTGTTGTGCTGTTATTATTACTTCTGCAGCATCCCTAAATAATGCATCACGATCACTGGCGTCAATATCTATGGTACTGGTATTTTCCTCGCTTATATATTCTGGAAGAAGATACGCATCTCCATAGCCTCTTTGTCCTCCAATATAAGCAGCAATTCGTTCTACTTCAGGGGTGTCTACAAAGGCACACTGAATTCTGGTAAGTTCATTTCCTTGGGTATAAAGCATATCACCCCGACCTATTAATTGATCAGCACCACCGCTATCTAGAATCGTACGAGAATCGATTTTTGATGTTACCCTAAACGCAATTCTTGCTGGGAAGTTGGCCTTGATAATACCTGTAATGACATTAACAGAAGGACGTTGAGTGGCAATAATTAAATGAATACCAATAGCTCGTGCCAGTTGTGCCAGACGAGCAATAGGCGTTTCAACTTCTTTTCCTGCAGTCATAATTAAGTCTGCAAACTCATCAACAACTAAGACAATGTAAGGTAAAAAGCTGTGGCCATCTTCTGGATTTAGCTTACGTTCTCTAAATTTTGTATTGTATTCCTTTAAATTTCTACACATTGCATTTTTAAGCAATTCATAACGGTTATCCATTTCAATACATAATGAATTTAGGGTATTTATCACCTTAGTGTTATCAG
>Ga0307995_1000504_pt1 | contig 26949 bp, 19 predicted proteins | sample EllFjometagen262_FD_203132 | JGI IMG/M metagenome (GOLD analysis project Ga0307995, IMG submission 203132) | Marine microbial communities from Ellis Fjord, Antarctic Ocean - #262 | ecosystem: Environmental > Aquatic > Marine > Unclassified | place: Southern Ocean | collected 2014-11-02 | reverse complement strand
CAATGGAATAATAAAAGATAATAGTACCATTCCTATTAAATAGAAACGTTTAAAGGTGTGCATGTTTTCGTTTTCTAAAAACAACTTATAGAAAATTAAAAAAGCTCCTAAACAAGCTGCAGATTTTATTAAATACAATTCCATAATTATTTTTTTTTAATTTCTGAATCGATTATTGATTTTAAATGTTCCAACTCTTTTTTTGAAAGATTGGTTTCTTGTGTAAAGAAAGAAGCAAATTGTGAAGCACTATCGTTAAAAAAGTTCTTAATCAACCCATTTACATGTTTTGAAAAATATTCTTTTTTATTAATTAAAGGAAAATATTCTCTAGTTCTTCCTTTTTGCTCATAATCTATAAACTCTTTTATTTGCATTCTTTTTAATAAGGTAGCAACAGTGGTCGTTGCTGGCTTAGGGTCTTGATATGCATCTATCAAATCTTTCATGATTGCTTTTTTTAATCTCCACAAATGGTTCATTAATTCTTCTTCAGATTTTGATAACTTCATAATTCATAATTATTATTCTACAAACATAGAACAAATAATTTCATTCTACAAGTGTAGAGTTGAATTATATTTCTTAAAAAAATAATTTATTTGCGAGATTAACGATTACAATTACTATTCCATAATAAAAAAACCTCCTAATGAATGAGTTCTGTAGAGATGTTTTACATTAGCAGAATTAATTTAATAAAAGACGAAGCTGGGTTTAATATTCTTGTCTTCGCAGGAAATATATGAGTTTCGAAAGAGAAGTTAAAAAAAGAGCAGAAGATAAATGTGAGTTTTGTGGACACGATGAACATCTTGAAATGTACATTATTCCAAAGACACCAGAATATATAGAAGGTCAAGACACTGCGGTTTTGGCTTGTAAAACTTGCGTTTCGCAGTTTGATGATGAAGAAAATAGAGATTCGAATCATTGGCGTTGTTTAAACGACAGTATGTGGAGTCCTGCCGTACCAGTACAAATTATGTCATGGAGAATGCTACATCGATTAAAATCTTTTGGTTGGTCTCAAGATTTGTTGGACATGATGTATTTGGACGAACAACAGTTAGAATGGGCTGCTGCCGAAGGAGATGCTGAAGATAAAACAGATGCAATTATCCATAGAGATGTAAATGGAGTGATTTTACAAACTGGGGATAATGTAGTTTTAATTAAAGATTTAAAAGTAAAAGGTTCCAGTTTGGTTGCCAAACAAGGGACTGCGGTAAGGCGCATTTCTTTGGACCACGAAAATGCAGAATTGATCGAAGGGAAGGTAGGACCTACTCAAATTGTGATTATCACAAAATATGTAAAGAAACTATAATTTTTATCATATTAAATTATATAAAAAACCTCCAAATATTTATTTGGAGGTTTTTTATTTTAGCTACTCATTTTTGTAAAATAATGATAAAACTGTGGAATGGTTTCTATTCCTTTTAAGTAATTCCATATACCAAAGTGTTCGTTAGGAGAATGAATAGCATCACTATCCAAACCAAATCCCATTAAAATTGTTTTGCTTTTTAATTCTTTTTCAAATAAGGCAACTATAGGAATACTTCCTCCACTACGTTGTGGTATTGGAGTCTTTCCAAAAGTTGCTTCGTATGCTTTTTCTGCTGCTTTATATCCCAAACAATCAATTGGTGTCACGTAAGCTTGTCCGCCATGATGTGGCGTAACTTTAACCGTTACTGAGCTAGGTGCAATACTTTCAAAATGATTTTTAAACAAATCGGTTATCTCTTTCCAGTTTTGGTTGGGTACCAATCGCATCGATATTTTAGCATAGGCTTTACTAGCGATAACCGTTTTTGCTCCTTCACCAATATAACCACCCCAAATTCCATTAACGTCCAATGTAGGTCTTATAGAGTTTCTTTCATTTGTTGTGTATCCTTTTTCTCCATGAACATCCTTCATGTCCAAAGCTTTTTTATAAGCATCCAAACTAAAAGGAGCTTCACCCATTTTAGTTCGTTCTTCTAGAGATAATTCATCTACATTATTGTAAAACCCTGGAATGGTAATATGATTGTCCTCATCGTGCAGGGATGCAATCATTTGAGTTAAAATATTTATTGGGTTGGCAACTGCACCTCCATATAAACCACTGTGTAAATCACGATTAGGCCCAGTAACTTCTACTTCTACATAACTCAGGCCACGCAAGCCAGTAGTTATGGAAGGCACCTCTGGAGAAATCATACCAGTATCACTTATTAAAATGATATCATTAGCTAATTTATCTTGATTTCGTTCTATAAACCACTCAAGACTTTCACTGCCAATTTCCTCTTCACCTTCAATCATAAATTTAACATTACAAGGTAATTGTCCTGTATTTGTCATGTATTCCATTGCCTTCACGTGCATGTACATTTGGCCCTTGTCATCACAAGAACCTCTAGCGAAAACAGCTCCTTCAGGGTGCAATGCTGTTTTTTTAATAACAGGTTCAAATGGAGGGCTGTCCCATAATTCTATTGGATCTGGTGGTTGTACGTCGTAATGACCATAGACTAATATTGTTGGTAGTTTTGAATCGATTATTTTTTCACCATAAACAATTGGATAGCCTGGAGTTGCGCAAATTTCAACTAGATCACAACCTGCATCTACAAGTCTTTTTTTAACTACTTCAGCAGTATTAATTACGTCTTCTTTGTAGTTGGAATCAGCACTAATAGAGGGTATTTTTAGTAAATCAATTAGTTCGTCAATAAATCGTTGTTTGTTTTCTTGAATATATGGTTTGGCACTTTTCATGAGTCTATAATATTTAATAATTTGGTCAATGCTGTTCGCTATTGTTCATTCTCTTCGCTTTATAAAAATAGTAACAAGTTCGTTTCATTTTATTATTTTTTGAAGAATGGCTAAGGTAATAAAAAGCTGTATTTTTTTGAAGTAGTTTCTTTGTAAATTGCAAATCTTGTTTATATTTGCACTCCTTTAGCGGGCGTGATGGAATTGGTAGACATGCTAGACTTAGGATCTAGTGCTTCACGGCGTGGGAGTTCGAGTCTCCCCGCCCGCACCATAAAAAAGCTTCTTATAATGAGAGGCTTTTTTTATTTCAACACTTTAACTTAATAATAACTGTTAATAATTTTTTTTCGTGTGCTCTCTTATAGGAAAGCTTTTTTTAGGATTTTAAACTAAATGTAGGCTTTTTTTTGTTTTTTTTATATATGTTTACATTCTATTTGTATAAAATAAAGTATTATTAAGTAGGCTGTAAATTTTTTATTAATCAATTAAAATCAAAATCAAAATGAAGTATTTAGTTATCAGTAGAGGGGGTTCTTTGGTTCATGGAGCTAAAAAAGAAAACCTTGAAAAAGTAAAAGAAATGTTACAAAAAGGATTAGATTCTGGAAAAGTTGAAGCTTGTTACGGGATTGTATCAGGAGGAACAGTATGGGTTATTAATTCAGATAGTCATGCAGCTTTAGCTCGTGGTTTGAAAGCTTTTAATAGGTCTGGTGAGCATCGTTTAGAAGTAATTCCAGTTTTAGATGGAATAGGAGTGTTAGATGCTCATATTGACGGCAAATAAAATAAATAATTTTTTTATAATCCTTAATGCTAATGTGTTAAGGATTTTTTTTATTTCACATCCAAGTCTGAAAAAAATATGAAGAATTATGAGTTTTTTTGTATTGTAGATAAAAGTAAATCTGGTTTAATATTACAGATAAGCAAATTTATTCTTCGCTTAAAAAATAATCCAAATCAACAACTATCTTATTTTCTTCCAGAAATACCTCCTGGAATAGGTATAAGACTTATAATTCTTATTACTAATGTTAAAACTCTTGATCAGAAATTAAAAAAAACGATTAAGATATTGGAATCAAACGATTCAATCCGATTTTTTCCCAATGAAAAAATATTTATTACAAATCATAATTTAAAACCTGGAAAGACTGTATTTCTATTTCCTGGGTTTGGGTCTGAATTTCCAGAAATGTTAACAGGAACATCATCTAAATTTAAAGTTGTTTCAAAATGGATGAACATATTCGAAGATTTTTATAACAGGACTGATAAAAATAATTCAATCAGTAAGGATGAATGGCTAGAATCCTTATTAGTAAAAAAAAATTATGGTGTTACTGAAATAGGTCCAATAGGATCAATTGCTTCATTAGCTTTTAACGATATTTTGCATACTTTGAATATTAAGTGTGATGCCATGATTGGTCACAGCAATGGTGAAAATGCAGCACTAATTTCATCTGGAATATTAAAATTTAATTCAAAGGATAAAATTTTAAAAACCCTTCAATTGCTATCAGAATTCCCGCAATTGAAAAATAAAAATGGCGTTTACCTAGCCGTAAATAATTTTTCTAAAAAGAATATTGATGAATTGTTATACCAATATCCAAACGATGTTTTTCTAGCAATGAACAACTGTCCAGGACAACAAGTTGTGTTTGCCAAATTAGATTCTCGTGAATCAGTTATTGAATTCATCAAAAAAAGATATGGTTTAGTTTTCGAATTGACTACAGATCATCCCTACCATACAAAGGAATTTGAAGTGTCATTGGATTATATAAAGCCTATATACAGCCAATTGCAAATTATTAAAGGAATTATCCCTATCCCTGTTTATAGCTGTGTCAATGCTAAATTATTTCCGGATGATGATGAGGGAATTCGAGATTTAGCTTTGCGTCAGTGGATAGAACCTGTTGATTTTCAAAAAACAATTAAAACAGCTTACGAAGAAGGAGCAAGAACTTTTATTGAAGTTGGTCCTAATAATCGACTTTCAGGATTTGTTCTTGATTCCTTGAAAGGAAAGAATATTTTGATGGTTAATTGTAGTAAAGAAAATACTTCTGCTCTCGATATGATCATTGAAATGTGCGCAAAGTTATGGGTGAATAATCATACTGTCGATTTGTCCTATTTCACAAAAAATATCGAATTCACTTTAGTTGACAATGGAGTTGCAACGGATTCAAAGTTTATAAGAAATAGTGAGAAAATATTTGAAGCTCATCAAGAGTTAATGCAACAGTTTTTAAAATTAAATGATACAGTTACTAAATCCTTTTTAAATAAATTGAATGCTGTACCCGAACCAATTGAGAATACTTCGTTAATTATTGAAATAAATGACCTGTTATTGAACGGGAAATATAAGAAGACGAATTCAGGGCTTGAATTTATTGGAACATTAGACATTTCCAAACAGAAGCTAATTAACGACCATTCCATGGGTGGAGAATTACCCGTTGTGCCTTTTACGGTTAGTCTCGAGTTACTAGCGGAAATAGGAACACAACTAATTGAATCAAATAATGGTTGCTTATCAGTGTTTGATTCAAGTGGAAATCAATGGTTGGATTTTGAGCGAAGCATAATTGAATTGAAAATCACGGCGAATTTGGAAGTTAGTGATGAAGGTGAGAAAATTGTTGATATTAAAGTTTACAATGTCACGGATAAAATGGATTCCAAAATTCCAGCTTTCCAAGGAAAAGTAAAATCGATTATAAACGTAAACAAGGCGTCTATTATTGAACTCGGCGAAACAAAAAATAGCGCTACCATAAGTATGAGTGATTTTTACAAAGACCACTTATTTCATGGAACTTGTTTTAAAAGTATGCACAGGATAAATTATTGGAATAATCAAGGTGTTGAAGCTACGTTTAAAATGCCAGATTTATCTAATGCAATTGAAGGGATTTCGTCTCCTGAATTTCGTATTCCAGGTCCAATGTTGGATGGCACAGCACAATTGATGGCTTATTGGCTCTATGAACAAGGAATGAGGGACTACGCAATTTTCCCTTTTTACCTAGGGTCATTCGATCAGAACATCAATTTTCCTTCTGCCGGAAATTTAATACAGTGTAGAGCCAAAATCAGCAAAGAATCGTTTATAATCACTAGCAATTTTGAGTTTATAGATTCTAATGGCAATTGCATCGGGAGGTTGAACAATTTTCGATTAAAAATGTTTAATCACGAGTGGATTCCACCGCTCTTGATGAATAGATTGAGTGATGGAAATCCTGAAACACTTACTGCAGAATTTTTAAACGAAGGCGGAGGCATTTGGAAAAAAATATTAGGGAAACTCAAGTTAAAAAATGAAGAATATGATCACTGGTTTAAAAGTTCAAACAGTGATCAAATAAAATATTTACTAGAGCTAGAAACATTTAAACTTAGTTCGATAAAATATTAATAATATTCACAAACTGAATAAAAATAAAAATGGAAATAACATTACCTGAAATTAGAGACGCAATTAAAGATATTCTAGATGAAATGATCGAGATGTATGATTTGCCAGCTACAGAAATTAATGATGATTTATTATTGATCGAAACTTTAGGGTTTTCATCAGTGGATATTATGCACATGCTTGCATCTGTAGATATGAGATTCGAAAGACATTTGCCATATGATAAAATAATGTTGAAAAACGATGAGTACGTAACCGATCTAAGTTTTGGAGAGATTGTCAATTTTGTCCACGAGAATTTTGATTTCGCTTCAGCAGGGCCTAAAAAAATGTCATAGAAAATGAAGCAACTAATAATAAGTGCCGATGATTTTGGATTAACTGAAAGTGTAACAAAAGGAATTTCAGAAAGTATACTTAATGGTGCTGTTACTCGTACTTCAGCAATGATGTGCACCAATGGTAAAGGTTGGATAAAGAACTATATGAATGGTCTTGACGGTAAAATTGGATTGCATCTTCAACTGACAGATGGAACACCACTTTTGCCAAAAGAAGAAATTCTTTCAATTGTTGATGCAGAAGGAAATTTTCCATCTAAATCGAAACAACTAGGTAATGTAAACCACCTAGAAATTGAAAAAGAATGGGAAGCTCAAATGGCAGCTTTATTGAACTTAGGAATTATTCCAAGTCATATTGATACACATCATAACGTTCACCGCTTCCCAAAAATTTTTAAAGTGTATTGTGCACTTGCGGAAAAATATAAACTTCCAGCAAGAGCATTGTCTTCAAACATGGCCAAAAAACTTAATTCTATCGGTTTATTAGGTAGTAATTTATGTCTTGAAAAATGGTGTGGAGAAAATGTAACAAGTACTAGTCTAGTTAATCACACGCTCAGCGCCTTTAGATCAATTGAAAATAATGGAACAATAGAGTTGATGTGTCACCCGGGTTATGTAGATAATAATTTGGAAGCACGATCACATTATTTACTGGCAAGAGAACAAGAATTGGCAGTATTTCTAGATCCACAATTGAAAACGCTGTTGGCAAATCACAACATTGAATTGATTGAAAACAATACAACACATTCCTTAAATACTTTAAAATGGTAAAGAACTTGACTTTTAACACAAAACCACTTGTTATCCATGCTCAAGGACCGCTTAATCACAAACCGTATTGGAAACCAATTCGAGATAATTTTTTTTCCTCACCGAAAAAGAATATTAAGCTAGTAGATAATTTAACTATATTTACTTGGAACAATGGTAATGAAGCAATGGGGGTTTTTGAAAAAAGCATGGAGCATCTTGGATTGCCTTGTATGATTCTTGGTGCTGGTGTAGAGAATTGGCAAAACAGTAAGCACAAACCATCTCTTACATATGAAGCATTGAAAAACATTGATACCGAGTATATTATGGGTGTTGATTCTCGTGATGCTATCTTAATTGGTGATCCAGATATAATTTTACAATTATTCTTAAAGAATTTCGATTGTGATTTAGTTTTTTCAGCAGATTTAATGAATTGGCCAAACATCATTAAATTTAAAAAATTCGAGGATAAATGTGCTAAAGGGGTTGATTCGGATTACAAATACTTAAATAGTGGAGCCTTTATCGGAAAGACAGATTTTTGCTTGGATTTTTTTAAAAAGGCCTCTGAAACAGAACCAGTTCCGCAAGCACCAAAGGCCGATCAAGGAATTTTTAAACAAATTTTTATGGACTATTATCCAAAAGTACAGTTGGACTATAATTGCCAGTTATTTCAAAATATAGGATTTGTATTTCGTAAAACATTAGAAGTGGCTGAAAATTAGAATGAAAGAACAAAGTCTTATAAGTTATGAATGGGCAATTGCTATCTATAGAGGTAAAACTCCATCTAAGCTCGAACCTTGGATTGAGGCCCCTGAAACAGTGCTTACATTTGAAGATGTTAATGACGTCAAAGCAGATTTCGTTGCTGATCCTTTTATGATTTTAATTGATAATTTATGGTACATGTACTTTGAAGTATTGAATAATACATCAGGCCTCGGAGAAATTGGTTATGCTACAAGTCCAAATTGTATAGATTGGACGTATAAGAAAATAATTTTGAGAGAAGATTTTCACCTCTCTTATCCTATGACGTTTAAAAATGGCGAAGACTTATATATGATTCCCGAGACACGTCAGTCTGGTGAAATTAGATTATACAAAGCTGATGCATTTCCAGAAAAATGGAGACAAGAAAAAGTACTAGTTAAAGGAAATTATGCCGATGCAACAATATTCAATGATGAAGATCAATGGTGGATGTTTGCACTTAACGGAACGCAAGATCTTCATTTATTCTATTCAGATTCTTTATTAGGTGATTGGGAGCCTCATCCTGGTAATCCTATCATAGAAAATAATATGAAAACGAGTCGTCCTGCGGGAAGAATTATTAAAGAAAACGGAAGGCTTTATAGATTGGCTCAGGATGGAGTCCCCCTTTATGGAAATAAAGTTCGAATGTTTGAAATAACAAATTTGAACCGCACCAGTTATAAAGAAAGAGAACTGGGTGAAAGTCCAATTTTAAAAGGATCAAGAAAAGGATGGAATTCAATTGGAATGCACCACGTTGATGCACATCAATTGGAGGATAACAGCTGGATTGCTTGTGTTGATGGAGCAAATCCAAAGTTTAAGCAACTTAAGAATTTGAAAACGGAAGTAAAAGAGGATGAAAATGCCACCACATAAAAAGAAAATATGTTTTGCTGCTGGAGAGTTTCCTCCCACTGTTGGAGGACTGTCAAAGTCTGCAAATAGAATTGCTAATATGTTGGCCGCATACGGATTTGAAATACATGTTATCGTACCGGTTCAAGGAGCAGTTTCAAATATTATAGTTGATCCAGAGCATGTGAATGAACTCTTAATCTATCGTGTGCCAGTCGGTAATGATGTGCATAATAACAATGGAACCGCTTTGATATTAACTATTCGTTATCTGGATGAAAAGTTAAATTTTGACCTTTTCCATGGATTCTTTTTACCAATGGCCTATGTCTGTTGTCTTGGAATGAATAAAAAAAATCGACCATTAATCTCTAGTATCCGTGGTAACGATGCAATAATTTGGACACAGCCAACCATGAAGAATTTACTTAGAGTGGTAATGAAAAAGACCACGTGTTTAACATCCGTAAACTCAGTGCTATTGTCTGCTGTTCTACAAAGTAGTGGAGTAGACGTAGTATCAAAATTTATCAAAAATTCAATTGAATTGATTTCAGATACAGTCTGGAATATTGATGCGATGACCTCAGGAAAAATTGGAACACTTGGCAAATTTCAAAAGAAAAAGGAAATTGAAACATTACTTGATTCCTATAATAAGGTAGATGTCTTATTAAGAAACAATTTAACGTTAATAGGTGATTTTCCGAACAGTCAATTAAAAACAGAATACCTTAATAAAATTGAATTCTTAAAACTTCAAGATGAAGTTGTTTTAACAGGTTTTTTGGATGAAACTGATGTTATTAAAAGTTTAAGCGATTTGAATGTTTTTGTAAGTACTTCTTCATCTGAAGGATTTCCAAACGCTTTGTTAGAAGCTGCATCTATTGGAGTTCCAATTGTTGTTGCAGGTTTTGATGGGATAGAGGAATACTGTGAAAATGATAAGAATGCATTGATTGTGCCAATTGGAGATGCAGAAGCAACAGCACAAGCAATTACTTCAATTCTAACGAACAAAGAATTGGCACAACATTTATCAAATGGGGCAATTGATTTTGCAAAATCATTGACTCCTGATAGCGAAAAAAATCAATGGGTTCATCTCTACCAAGAACAATTAGAACTGCACTTTCAAACAAACTTTAAAAACAAACAATATGTTTAAAGTAATCACATATTCTCCACTTCATTTATCCAATACAGCATTGGCTATTGAAACAGTTAAAGCTGATAGTATAGCTTTATTTGATCTTGAGTATTGCGAAGATTCAAAAATTGAAAGATCAATTGAAAACCTTAAGTATACTTTAAGTACCATTCCTGAAAATTCTACAATTGGAGTAAAATCTCCTTTGAATAAAATCACTTTTTATAAAGCACTTATAGATTTGTTGATTGGCCATAAGTCAATTCTTGTTCTAAGTGATTTACAAAATACAAAAAAAGAAAAAGTAGCTATTCCTGATTGGATTTCAAATTCTGATTTAGAGATTTGGGGAGAGATTACTTCAAAATCACAAGAGTGGATACTCCATGATAACAACATTCAATCTATAATAATTAAAGGAAATGAATCAGGCGGAAGTATTGGTTCTGAGTCCTCTTTTGTGTTATCAGCGTATTTAATTAATAAGAGTGAAAAAGATGTTTTCGTTCAGGGTGGAATAGGATTTCATACCGCTGCCGCTTGTTTTGTAGCAGGAGCAAACGGTGTTATTATTGATGATCATTTATTAGCGATGAGTCAGTCACCATTTCCAAATCAGTGGAAAAAAATAATAAAACATTTAGCAATTGAAGATACTGTTATAACTAGTAAAAACAATAGAAATTATAGAACAATAAACCATCCTTTGTTTAAAGATTCTGAAGACATTGGTTGGGATAAGCCGTCCCTAGTAAAATGGCCTGTAGGGCAAGCAATTGGTTTTGCACATGAATTGGCAAGTGAATACAAAACAGTTGGTCGTTTAATTAAGGCTATACGGGCAAATGCACTGCTAAACATTAAAGAAGCAAAAGTACATAAACCCTTGGCGCCAAATTCAAAATTGTCAGTATCTCACGGCACGCGTTTTCCAATTGTTCAAGGGCCAATGACTAGGGTTAGTGATGTGCCTAATTTTATTGATGCAGTGGCTAAATCTGGAGGCTTACCATTTTTAGCATTATCCATGATTTCAGGAAAAGCGGTAACAGAATTACTAGCCGAAACACATAGTCAACTTGGAGAGAAGCCCTGGGGAGTTGGTATTTTAGGATTTGTTCCTGAAGAATTAAGAGTTCACCAATTCAATGAGATAAAAAAAATAAAGCCACCTTTTGCTTTAATAGCAGGAGGGACTATAGCTCAAGTTAAAGAGTTTGAGGAAGAAGGAATCCCAGCATATATCCATGCACCGGTTCCAAGTTTATTAAAAATATTTTTAGAAAAAGGAGGTAAGCGTTTTGTCTTTGAAGGAAGCGAATGTGGAGGTCATGTAGGGCCAATTGGAAGCTTTACCCTTTGGGAAAGTGCGATTAAGATTCTTCTTGAATTGCCGAAAGGGGAAGCGGAACATATTCATGTGTTGTTTGCTGGCGGAATTTATAATGACATGTCAGCTTCTATGATAGCAGCAATGTCTGGACAGCTAGCAGCAAAAGGAATTAAGGTTGGTGTTCTAATGGGAACGGCTTATCTATTTACATCTGAAGTATGTGAATCTGGTGCAATTCTTCCAGGGTTTCAGCAAATTGCAATTGATTGTGAAACAACGGCAGTAATTGAAACAGGTCCAGGTCACGCTATTCGATGCGGAAATACCCCTTTTATTCAAGAGTTTGAATCTGAAAAAGAAAAAGGAAATAAAGATTTAGAAAACTTGATTTTGGGTCGATTAAGAATTGCATCCAAAGGAATTGAAAGAAATGAGATTGGAGAATTATCGAAAATTTCTGAAAAAGACCAATATGATAATGGAATGTTTATGCTGGGCGAAGTGGCTGCAATGATGTATTCATTAACAAGCATGGAAGAATTGCATGTTGAGGTTTCCAAAAAAGGGAATGAATTACTTGGAAAAGTAGAATTGCCTAAGGAAAATACTGTAGAGTTGACCGCCTCTAATATTGCAGTCATTGGGATTTCAACGATCCTTCCTAAAGCGGATTCACCAGATGATTTTTGGACAAATATTATTAATAAAGCCGATGCTATAACTGAAGTGCCATTGAGCAGATGGGATTGGAGACTTTATTACGATGAGGATAATAAAAAACAAGATAAGATAAATTCTAAATGGGGAGGTTTTATAGACGATGTTATTTTTGATCCCTTAAAATTTGGAATTCCACCACATTCATTGAAATCAATAAGTCCTGCTCAGTTATTACTTTTGGAAGCAGTTGATAGAGCATTAAACGACGCTGGTTATGGAGATGGTGGTTTTGATAATGAACACACATCCGTTATCGTTGGAAGTGACGGAAGTAGTCCGTTAAAAGGGCAATACACTACTCGAGCAATGTTACCATTAACGATGGATTTGCTCACAAAAGAAGATTTTGATCGACTTCCTGAATGGAATGAAGAATCTTGCCCTGGTGTTTTAACAAATGTACTGGCAGGACGTATTGCTAATAGATTCAATCTAGGAGGTGCTAATTTTACGGTGGATTCGGCTTGTGCTTCTTCATTGACTGCAATTAACTTGGCAATTAATGAATTGGAACATGGAAATAGCAACATGGTAATTGCTGCTGGAGCTGATATTGCTCAATCTCCATTTTCATATACAGCATTTAGCAAAACACAAGCGCTTTCGCCAACTGGCAAATCACAACCGTTTAATAAAGATGCGAATGGTATTGTAATTAGTGAAGGAATTGCTGTTGTTTTATTAAAAAGATTAGAAGACGCCGAAAGAGATGGTGATAAAATCTATTGTGTAATTAAAGGAGCAGCGAACTCAAGTGATGGGAAAGGATTAGGTCTTACTGCTCCGCGTTCTGGAGGTCAAGAAAAAGCACTTAACAGAGCGTATCTAAAAGCAGGTTATTCACCTTCAACTTTAGGAAGTTACGAAGCACACGGTACAGGAACTTCTGTTGGAGATAAAGTTGAATTAACGTCAATTAATAATGTTCTTGAAAATGCTGGTGCGATTGAAAATTCTTGTGTTGTTGGGTCGGTAAAGTCCTTAATTGGTCATACCAAAACTTCAGCAGGAATTGTTGGTTTAATAAAAAGTGCATTGTCTTTACATTATCAAACTTTAGCGCCGCATCCTATGAACGGTGATCCAATTGATTTATTAAATAAGAACACGACACCAGTTTGCCTTCTTGAAGAAGCTCGACCTTGGTTTAAGGATGCTATTCATCCTAGAAGAGCAGGAATAAGTGCTTTTGGTTTTGGGGGAACAAATACACACGTTACCATTGAAGAATATAGAAACAATACAAAGAAAGATTTGATTGGGCATGAAAAATGGCCAGCTGAACTGTTCATATTTGAAGCGTTAACGAGTGATGAAATGCTTAAAACAGTGAACAGTTGGGCAGCAGCTTTGAAAGACGGACTGACCAACTCACTCAAAGATTTATCCTTTATCTCATTCAGTGAAAGTCAAGCTAAAAAGAATTTAAAAGTGAAGCTTAGTATTGTAGCGGAGAATAAGGAAAGTCTTATACATCTATTGGAAAGAGTTGTGCTGAAGTTATCTGAAGAGGCTGATTTATTACTTCCACCTCAAATTACATTGAACTTAAATTCAGAAGAGACTAAAGGAAAATTAGGATTTGTTTTTCCAGGACAAGGATCGCAATATTCCAATATGGCTCGAGAAAACACCTTGTATTTTAAGGAATTGCGTGAAGTTATTGATTTAGCCAATGATAAATTGAATAGAGCTATTAAGATGGATAAATTACTATTTCCAAAAGCCTCATTAAATCAAGAAACAACGAATTATTGGCAGGATAAATTAAGAGCGACCGAAAATGCCCAACCAGCTATTGGTACAATATCAATGGGGTATTTGAATTTTCTGAAATCATTAGAGATTAAGCCAGAAGTTGTTGCAGGACACAGTTATGGTGAATTCACAGCGTTACATGCCGCGGGTGTTTTGAGTTCGAACGATTTGTTTGCTATTTCTCAAAAGAGAGGATCAATAATGGCTGGTGGTTGTGAGGTAGATGGGACAATGGCTGTTGCTTTAGGAACTCCAACACAGATCTCCTCTTATTTGAATGCTGATGTTCATATTGCAAACTTCAATGCTCCAAAGCAAACCGTTATTTCAGGAGAAAGAAATGCTGTATATCAAGCAATGTCTGAAATAAAAAAGAGCGGTTTAAAGGTAAAGGAAATCTCCGTTGCGGGTCCATTTCATACTCCATTTTTTAAGACAGCTCAACAACCGTTAATGGAAGCTATAAATAGCTTATCCTTTAGCAGCCCTGAAATTCCTGTTTATTCGAATACTACTGGAAATGCGTATCCTCAAGATTCAGAAATGATAGGTGAATTATTAAATCAACACCTTTTGAGTCCTGTTCATTTTTCAAATGAAATAGAACAGATGTACGAAGACGGAGTTCGCCTGTTTCTTGAAGTTGGTCCGAATAAAGTATTAACTGGATTAATTGATCAAATTCTAGAAGGTAAACCCTATAAAGCCATAGCCGTTGAAGGTCAAGGTGGTGGAGTGAAAGGAATTTTAAGTGCAGTTGGTGCTATTTTCGCAGCTGGATATAATTTGAATATTGAGAGTTTATTTGAAGGGAGAAACTGCGAATTTCTTAATCTATCCGAAGCAATTAAAGAATCTAAAAAGAAAAGACATAGTGATGCAACTGTCTTATTACACGGCGGAGGTGTTCGAAAAATTGATGAAACTATTGCTATCACAGGAATTTTACCACATATTGATGTAACAAAAAGAAAAGAAATTAAATCTGTTGAAGTTTTAAAATTATCGATTTCTTCTGGTCATTTGAATAATAGCGATCAGCTACTTGAAGGTTATAAATCCTATCAACAAACAATGCAACAATTTCTCGCAAGTCAAGAAACAATGATGGAGCTTTTTTTAAAAGGAGAACCGATTCTAGATCAACAAATAAATAATACTGAAATTCCTTTAGCTACAGTAAAAACGGATCAAATACCTCTTATAAATGAGGAGATAGATTCTAATGAAATAGAGGGAGCCAAACCTCAATTGATTGAAAATGAGAAATTTGTAAATAGAGATGATGTTGCAGCGAAAATGATTGCTATTATCAGTGAAAGAACAGGGTATCCTTTAAATATGCTGACCGAAGATATAGATTTAGAAGCGGAGTTGGGAATTGACTCAATCAAACGGATGGAAGTACTTGATAAGGTTTTGAAAGAATTATCAATTGATCATGAAAGGAAACTTCAAGGATTTATGTCACAATTAATGCGAGCGAAATCAATCAATGAATTTTTAAATATCGCTTTCAATAAAGAAATTTTGCAAAAGTTGGACGAAATTGCCGAAACCTCAAAAACGAGTAAAATTCCTCTTGTAGCAATTAAAAATGATACAAATACTGAAACGTGTGCACGTTTTGTTATGGAGTCCGTAATACAGGAATTGCCATTTAAAGGAAATCCAGTACTAACAGGAGTTCACCTAATAACTTCTGATTCGGGAAATATAGCAAATTTGGTAGCAAAGAAGATTGAATCTTTCGGCGGAACTCCTATTGTTTTAGGTGAAGATGTTTTGGCTTCATTTGATCTTTTGGAAGCAGAACTATTGATTTTATTTAAAAAATATCCTGAAATTTCAAGTGTGATTCACTGTGCGCCTTTGAGTAAAATCTCAATGCCAGAAGAGTTGAAAGGATGGAAAAACCTAACGCAAATCCAATCAAAAAGTTTGTTTCAAGTTCTGCGATTTGCTGCGCTTGAAGATGAGAAAGCAATTCATTTTCCAATCAAAAAAGTAATAACGACTTCTTCATTTGGAGGTTATTTTGGTAGAAAGAATAAACCTTCGAATGGACTTCCTTGTTCAGGAGGTAACGCTGGAATGTTAAAAGCACTTGCTAAAGAACGCACTGATCTTGATATTAAAGTTTTGGATTTTGATAGTTTACTGCTTGAAAGTGAAGTTGCATACCGAATTGTGCGTGAATTAGCGAATACGAGCGAAAAGATTGAAATTGGTTATCCAAATGGTGAACGGGTAGTTTTCTATCCTGTTGCCGCTGAATTAGAAAATCAAGATAGTTCAGAAGATCAGCGTTTAGATGAGAATTCAGTTGTGTTAGCAACTGGTGGAGCAAAGGGAATTACAGCTGAGATTACTAAATCAATGATGGTTCCGGGTATGAAGCTTATAGTTGTAGGTAGGTCAAAAGAGATTGATTTAGAAATTACAAATGAAGGAGGTACAAATAAATCATTTCATCAATTAATTGAGCAAGGCGTTGATGTAGAATATTTTTCTTTAGATGTAAGGGATGATCAAGCATTCAAAGAACTGATTGAATATGTTTATAGTACTTATGGAAGAATAGATGCCGTAATTCATGGAGCAGGAATTATAGAAGATGATCATATAGAACTAAAAAAAATCGATTCTTTCAATAATGTATTTGATACTAAGGTGGATACAGCATTCTTGCTGTTCAAATATTTGCGCCCAGAATCCTTAAAACTATTGGTATTTTTCGGTTCTGTATCCGGACGATTTGGAAATCAAGGCCAAACGGATTATGCTGCAGCGAATGAGGTATTGAATCGTTTTGCTTGGTATTTACATCAAAAATGGCCGAACACTAGAACGCTTACCATTAATTGGGGACCCTGGAGTATGATAGGAATGGCATCCCCAATGGTTATTCGACTATTAAAAAGTCAAGGAATAGGACCAATTCGTCCAGATGAAGGGTGTGCTTTTTTCTTGCGTGAAATTCGCCAAGGAAACAATGAAACTTCGGAAGTGATCGCTGGAGATGGACCTTGGGGAAATCCTGACGAAATGATTCTGCCAGAATTGGAATTTGAACATATTTTTAATCAAACGGCTATTCACAGTATTGCATAATAAATTATTTATTACCTTAAACTAATAACCATGAGGAAGAAAATAAAGAAGTTTATAGGAAAACTTGTAACAATACTGTTTATGAGCTATGTGCTGCTAATTAAAGTTTTACACCTTCCTTCGAAATGGTTTTCAAATCGAGTTCAGCAAATTATTAACAACTGGACATATTCAATGTTGTGGACGTATATTTCATCTTTTGCTACGAGAGCTTATTTGGATCAACCCTGTAAATATAAAATCGTAACAGATCAGCCAAAGACAATTGTTGATGATCAATTCAAATTATCACCTGAACAAATAAAGGAATTTCATACGAATGGTTTTTTAGGTCCCTTAACTGTAGTTTCAGAAGAGCAAATGTCAATTTTTCGCACAAAGCTTGAAAATGAACTCGATATTGATTCAAAAACATTTGGATTTAAAACTGTTAGAGATAGACATTTAGACGCCCCATTCATAATGGAGATGTTTAAAAAACCTGAGATAACAGAAGTGTTGGCCCAATTGTTAAGTCCAAATATATTATTATGGCGATCTCATGTTTTTAATAAACCACCTGGAGCAGCTTCAATTCCTTGGCATCAAGAATCAACATACATGTCAGAAGATTATAAGCAACCAATACTTCACACAAAAAATAAAAACGATCTTTTCCAACTTACTGTATGGATTGCAGTTGATCCTGCAACTTTGGAGAATGGATGCATAGAGTTTATTCTAGGGTCACATTCTAAAATGAGAAAAATTACAATTGGTAAAGGAGAAAAATTTTATTCATCACAATTCGCAATGGATGTAGATTTAAAAAATACTGAAATTGTTCCAATGCCTTTAAAACCTGGACAATTTGTTGTTTTTTGTGAAAGATGTGTTCACGGCAGTAAAGGTAATATGACGGATAGAAGAAGAATGGGAATGACTTTTAGAGCGATTACTACCGAAACCTCAGCTTATGCGAATCAGAAGAAACACTACGCGGCACATCATCAATTAACTTGGGATTTGAAAAACTGGAAAATTGTGACATTACGAGGAGAAGATAAATTTAAGTTGAGTAAAACTGAAATTGAAAAGGAATCAGAGAAAATTATAGAAAAGGTGTAAATGTTAAATGTATTTAAATCTGTGACCGGGGTATTTGTTGAGAATACTTACTTTCTCGTTAATTCGAAAGAAAAGTGGGGGGTAATTGTAGATCCTGGTAAGGGAGCATTGGAGTTTCTAGAACAATTAAAATTGGAAGAGATCTCTTGGAAGGCTATTTTTCTTACACATGCTCATTTTGATCACCTTTTGGGATTACGTAAGGTAGTTGAATATGTTAATGTTCCGATTTATTTACATAAAGGAGACCTGTTTTTATATGATCTTTTTGTAGAAGAAGCTTCCAAATTTGGATACAAGGAGGAAGTTTTACCACAACCTGATTTATTCTGGGAAGATAATGATGAGGTTGTTATTGGTAAAACGAAATTTGAAGTAATCCACACTCCAGGTCACACTCCTGGAAGCGTTTGTTTAAAATGGGAAAATCAACTTATGACTGGTGATACATTGATGTACAGAACAATTGGCAGAACAGATTGGTTTGGATCATTTGAAGAGATCCAGAAAAGTATTTCGGAGAAGCTATTTAGTCTTCCTGATGATACCGTAATTTATCCAGGGCATCATAAAGCAAGCACTATAGCAGAAGAGAAAAGACACAACCTCGAAATTTTTTGAAAATGAAAATATTATATGTAGTTCCTAACCCAAATAGAATAGGTGGTGTATCTCGTTCCATTCAACGCGTTGTTCATTATTTAAAAAGCAATGGATTAGACGTCAAACTTTTCTGTCCAGATTTTGAAGCCGAAAATGGGGTTTCAAAGTCAGAAATGATGATGATGAAGGAATTACTTACAGGATCTATGATGCAAGAATGGACCCAAAGAGTAATCGATAAAATGAAAACGGAGACTCCAGACTTAGTCGTAGGATATTATGGAAGCTCTGCAGCATACTGCGCTACTGCAGCAGCAAAGTTTTTAGATATTCCTGTTATCGCTTGTTTTCGTGGAAATGATATCAATAGAGATTTTTTTTCTTCATTTCATGCGCCAAAGTTGAATTTCGTAGCACAGAATGCTACGGCAATCACAACCGTTTCTTCAGAGATGAAAGAGAAGGTAAGAACTTGGTTAGGAGCGGAGGCCAACTTTATTTCAAATTCTGTAGATAAATCTATTTTTTACAACCGAAAGAAATTGGTGAAGGAATACAAACAAAAATGGAACTTAGATAATCGAGCTGTTGTCGGTTTATTTGGAGAATTTAAGGCTTCAAGAGGGTTAGAACTCTTAGATCATCTAAAAGGAGAATTACAAAAGGTACAAACTATAATTGTTGGCAACGTTAGAAGCTCCATTCAAAAACAACTGCCAGACTATGTTACTGTTATTCCTTACATTAATCAAATTGAAGAGTTGACAATAGCATATTCCCTGTGTGATGTAGTTTTGCAGCCATCTAAATACGATGGAATGCCCAATGTTGTTCTCGAAGCTATGGCTTGTGAAAGAATCGTTCTTGCCTCTCCAACTGGAGGAATCAAAGATTTAATAAATCATGGTGAAAATGGTTATTTGTGCAGTACTAACGCTGATTGGAAAAACAATCTCAAGTTAGCACTCAATAATACTGGCACTAAAATTGGAATAATGGCTAGAGAAAGTGTTCCAGAACCAAAGGAAGAAGCTGCCGAATTCATCTCTCTATTTTCAACAATTCTAGAAAAAAACAAAGCTCATTATAACTAATTTATATGCAAAAAACACTCCTTTTTTACTGTCAACATTCTATTGGTATTGGCCATTTAGTTCGCTCTTTTGCATTGGTTAACTCTTTAAAAAAAACCTTCCTAGTGACGTTGGTTTCTGGTGGTGATTTCCCTAAGGGATTAAGTGTTCCAGATGGTATTAATTTTGTTCAACTTCCACCAATAGGATTGAATTTGAACCATTGTCTTGAAGCAATTGAGAGCGATGAACCCGTTTATAAGGTTATGAAATCAAGACAAAATAAAATCATGAGGATTTATAATGAAATTGAACCTGATGTTTTTGTTTCGGAGTATTTTCCATTTGGAAAAATTCAATTTATAGGAGACTTATTAGCTCTTTTAAAACGAACAAAATTTAGTAATAAACCCGTTACTGTTGTTTGCAGTTTACGTGATATTTTAGAGCCTACAAGTACGACTAAGAAAATGCATCAAGACTTTAGCACTAAAATGATAAATGAGTACTATAGTAGTATTTTGGTTCATGGAGATGAAAATTTTATTACATTAAACAAAACCTGTCCTCAGTTAAGTAGAATGAATGTTCCAGTTTATTATACGGGATATGTTACTGATGAAAAATACCAGACAAAGATTGATCGTACAGCTTTTAACGAAATTGTATTGTCTGCTGGAGGAGGAAAAATAGCATCGCCATTTATTACAAAAATGGTATGTTCTTTTAAGAAATTTGGATTTGGAGAAGGCATAAGTTTAAAGGTTATTGCTGGACCTATATTTCCAAAAGACGATTGGATTGAATTGCAAGAATTGGTGAAAAATGAACCTGGTATTGTATTGCTTCGGTCAGTTGAAAGCTTAACCAATGTATGGAAAAAAGCAAAATTATCAATTAGTATGGGGGGGTACAATACTTTAATGGAAGTAATTTGTAGTAGAATTCCTGCATTAATAATTCCTTATTGCAACGAAAGTAATAGCGAGCAAGAAATTAGAGTAATTAAGCTGCAAAAAGAAGGATTAGTTGAAACTACAGATTTTGAAAAATTAAGTAAAGAAGAATTAACCGAAGCTGTTAAAAATGCATTGAATTTTAATCCTGTAGATAAAGACCTTAACTTAAATGGAGCTGAGAATACTAGACTAATTATCGAACAACAATGTTTAGAATATTCAACACCTTAATCTTGATCCATGGCGGCAGTTGAAAGCCAGAACTCTTCTGTGCGAAGCGTAAAACCAAAATATTCCTTTGTCTTATAAAATTGAAGGTTGAAATGTGTGCTTTTCTGAATTAAAAATGAGAAATTTGGGGCAGTATCAATTGAGAACATTCCTCTGCCTGTTGATTTCAGTACCGCCTCTTTTAAGGACCATATCCAACTAAATAACATTGATTGCTCTTCACTTTTAGCGTTTTGAAGTATACTAACTTCTTTCTTGTGAAAGAATCGTTTTGCTAATTGGATACCAATTTTACTTGGTCTTAATTCAGATTCTATATCTATTCCTATAGGTTTGTGCGAGTCTATTAGAATAGCTAAATTATTTACTGAATGAGAAATATTAAATGAAATCTTTTTTAAAGGTATTTTTAATGTTGGTTTGCCATTTTCACCGTATGAAAATACGATCTCTGAAGGAGAGGTGTTTAAATATTCTGCTAAAATTAATCGCAGTGCAATACGCGATTTTGTTCTGATTTCTCGCTCTACAGGGGGGGTTAATCGGTCTAATTTATCTTTTTCATCACTACTCAAAATTCCTAAAAAAGGCCGGTGATTGAAAGCTGACAGATCGATTAAGAAAAGATGTGTATTCGCTTTTTTAGGCAATTCTAAAACAACAGTTTGATATCTGTATTGTTCTATGTTGATATCATTTTTGCCAAGCCAAGGTATGTCGTAAACCTTGGCTGAAGGGATTGTTATTTTCCAGTTTTTTGACATAAATTAATATTTCAATGTTTAGGTAGACTAAATTTAAATTTATCCTTTTTACTAAAAGTCTCTGTATACGTTATTGGTGAAACTTTAAAACCAGCATTAACAAGTCTATCTCTGGAATCTAATCCATATTTTTTTACATGAGTTTTTTTAATCCAGAAGCATTTGATGACTCATTTTTTTGCTTTTTTTTGATAAACGTTAAACTTATAAAAAATAAATCATAAATCTTTTAAGGATTTTAAATACAATTCAGATATATTATTTTTTAAATGATGATCTAATTCATCTTTCCTAATATATTTTGAAGGTATTTTAAAGACTCCGGCAGAATTTTTAAAATATTTATTTATTTTTAGCAGCTTAAAATCATTAATATCACATAACTTTTCAAGCTCTTTATTAAATAATAAGATATGTTTATTACGAATTTCGTGGAGTATTACTTTAGTCAATTTTGATTCTATCCAAATATCTTTTTCATTAAACTTTATAATCTTAATTAATTTTTCATCTGTAATATGCGAAATTGGAACTTCACAAATAAAAATATTTAAATGTTTAGTGTTCTTTTTTATAAAATTTATATAGTGATTAGCAGATTTAATAATATATTTTTCACAATTAAATTTATCGATTAAATTGTATTTGTAATTTGTAATAAAATTTAGATCAACAGCACCAAAAAAAAAAATTACATTAGAGCCTTTCTGAAGCGATTTGAGTTTGGAGCAAATTTTTTTATTTACTTTACTTTGAGAATTAGGGTTATTTAATCCCTTAGCTGTTGAAGCTGAGAATACAAATGTATTAGGAAATAGACTTTTGAAAGACCTTGCAGAGCTGCTTCCAAAAACACTGATTTTGTTATTCATAATATATGATTGTATTTATATTTTTCCCTGTATTATTTAATAGGTATTTAGTGGTCTTTAAAAGTAGTTCTTCTTTTTTATAATTGTTTGTTTATATCACAGAAATTTGTTGGAACTTAATCAGTTTTATTATATTCGAATATTTTTTTCCTTTACTAGCTTCAGGGGCAACATATAATAAATGCTTGGCTCGCTAGGCTGAAATAAATTCGTTTATTTGGTTAAATCCAGCCAGGGTAACCGATGTCTTTCAAGATAAATACACTTGATGTACAGTATATTATATCTTTTGTTCTTAGTCCCAAATGGCAGGAATGTTATAAAACATTTTGTGCAAACTGGGCATTCATTTTTTTTCCTTTAAACATTTTTGCTAAAAAACTTTTTTTGTATTACTAAGTAGGTGAGAAGCGTTGTACTGAGTTATTCGAAGGGAGTTTTCCCGGACCACATGCTGAGTTTATCGAAGTACTCTCACCATAAGAAAGCTTCTTATAACTGAGAGGCTTTTTTATATGATTGAGCATGTCCATAAGAATCTCAATAAGAGTTTTTGCATATTTGGTTTGTCCAATACAGCTAGACAATATGCAAATAAAGGGCTTATAAAAAAAGTCAGTTTAAGGGCAATAAAATAAAAAATATATAAGAAAATAGATTCCTCACAGTGGAGGTTATTTTAACTTATTAGTCATTTCAAACACTAGTTCACCTCCATCTATTATATCAAAATGAGATAATTGATTTCCTTTAATTATTTTTCCGTTTACAGATACACTCTTTACATAAACATTTTCTTTACTTTGATTGATCGCTTTTATGGTGAGTGACTTTCCATTGTTTAAGTGAATAATAGCTTCTTTAATTAAAGGACTTCCTAAGGCATAAGTTGAAGAACCAGGAGTTACCGGATAGAAGCCTAAACTGCTGAAAATATACCAAGCACTCATTTGCCCAGCATCATCATTACCACAAAGACCATCTACAGTTGGAGCATACATAGTGTTCATAATCATTCGTACTCGCTCTTGTGTTTTTTCAGGATGACCTGTCCAATTATATAAGTAAGGAATATGATGACCAGGCTCGTTACCATGAACATAGTTTCCAATGATTCCATCACGAGTAATATCTTCATGCTTAGCAATGTGTTTTTCATCTATTTCCATGGTAAATAGAGAATCTAAATGCTGGCTAAATCTTTCTTTTCCGCCCATCATATCCACCATTTTTTCAATGTTTTGAGGTACGTACAAACCATAATTCCATGCATTGCCTTCAATAAAACCTTGACCATGCGTATCCATAGGATCAAAATCTGTTCTAAAATTTCCATCAGCTAATTTAGGCCGCATATAACCAATTTTAGGGTCGTAAACATTGGTGTAATACTCAGAGCGTTTCAAGAATTCTTTTTCAGTTATTGAATTGTTAACTCCCTTTGCTATTTGCGCAATACACCAATCGTTATAAGCATATTCTAATGTTTTTGAAACTGATGAATGGCTTTTGTCATCAGGAACATATTGATAGTCAATATAATCTCCAATGCCATCAAAATAGCGGACATTTGCTGTATTTACAGAAGCCTGCAAAGCTCGTTGATGATTAAAATCACCCACATTTTTTACCATAGCATCAGCAATAACGGAAGTTGCATGGTATCCAATCATACACCAATTTTCATTGGCATAATGTGACCAAATAGGAAGCATACTGTGTACGCTTTGGTCATGATGAGCCAACATAGACTTAATCATATCATTATTACGCACTGGTTGGGTGATATTAAATAAAGGATGTAAGGCTCTATAGGTATCCCAAAGTGAGAAAATAGTATAATTTGTAAATCCTTCCGAGCTATGAATATTTTGATCTAAACCTCTGTATTGTCCACCTACGTCTTCATATAAAATAGGAGACAGGTTGGTGTGATACATTGCAGTGTAAAAATTTATTTTATCTGCCTCATTGATGGTCTTAACTTCTATTTTAGAGAGTTCCTGGTTCCATTTTTCCTTTGTTTCTTCTTTTGTTTTATTAAAATTCCAATGTGGAATTTCAGCTTTTAAGTTTTTTAATGCACCCGCAGTACTTACTGGAGATATTGCAAATTTGATGTTGATTTTCTCGTTCTCTTCCGTGTTAAAATTAAAGTAGGCTCTAATATCTTTACCTGCCATTTCTGGGAAGTTCTCCTCCTGTTTAAAGCGTCTATAAAAACCATCGTATTTTACGTCGTCATACTTTTTATGGCCATAGCTTTTGAATGGTTTAGAAAATTGCATTGCAAAGAATACTTTTTTATCTCTTGCCCAACCTTTGGTTTGTCTATAACCAGTTGCTAACGAGTCATTTTCTATGCGAATAAATGTCCACACATTTTTATTATCATGATGATATATATTGTACACCATATCCAGTATGATATGCGATTCTTCTGACTTTGGAAAAGTATATTGATGAAAACCAACACGATCGCTTGCGGTCAATTCTGCTTCTATTTGATAACTATCCAAATTAACTTTGTAATAACCAGGAGAAGCTTCTTCGTTTTGGTGTGAAAACGTGGAATAAAAACCTTTTTCACCATCTATTGTCTCTAATGGATCAAGTATTAATTTTCCAGTAGTTGGCATCACTAAAAAGTCACCTAAATCGGAATGTCCCGTACCACTGAAGTTGGTATGAGCAAAACCGATGATGGTAGAATCACGATGTTGATAGCCTGCACAATATTCATAAGTTTCAGAGTTATAGCTGCCATCTTCATTAAACATAAGCTCAAAATTAGTTTGAGGACTTAATTGTACCATGCCAAATGGTGCGGTTGCACCAGGGAAAACATGTCCCATTTTACTGGTGCCAATAAAAGGATTAACAAATTGGGTATAATCTGTTTTAGAATTTTCTGAAGCGGCACTATTTTCTTCCTTTTTTTTACAAGAAATACATATTGATAAGACAAGAAGAACTGTTGCTATTTTTTTCATATTTTGGAAATTACACTTCATTGCTTGTGTATAAAAAGCATCAGAAGAAAGCATGGTGTTTTCAGTATAAAACAAAGATAACAGAAAGGAGCCAGACTTTAAGTTTAGGTTTTAATTGCTATTTATAAACTCGTTTTTAATTATTTTCATTTAAATACTTAGCCAAATATACACCAATACTTGCGGAAGCTTGTAATAGATAGCCTCCAGTAGGAGTATCCCAGTCTAACATCTCGCCAATGCAAAATTGATTGGGCATTTTTTTAAGTTCAAAATTTTTAGAAATTGCATTTAAGTCGATCCCTCCAACGGTAGAAATTGCTTCGTCTATGGATGTTGTATTTATGAGTTCTAAAGAAAATTTTTTAATGTTTTTTGCTAACGATTCTACATGTAAATAAGACTCTTTAGATAGGTATGTTTTTAATAGATCGATTTGAGACGGACTTAGTTTTAGTTCTTTTTTTAAGATTTGAGTCGTATTTTTAAATGTAGAGTGTTTTATTTTAGAAAGAACATTTTCTAATGTTAACGAAGGTTTAAAATCGATAAACACAGTTGCCTTTGAGGTAGTATTTAACTGCTCTCTAATTTGTGGGCTCAGTCCGTAAATAGCATTTCCTTCTAATCCGAATTTAGTAATAACCACTTCTCCTTTTTGAATAACACCATGGCAAGAAATAGCAATATTTTTTAAAGGAGTTCCTTCGTTTTTTTGAATAAAATTAGATTTCCAATCAATTTTATATCCACAGTTTGATGCTTGAAATGTTTTTGTTTGGATTCCTTTTTTAGAAAAAGTATCGAGCCAGCTTCCATCAGATCCAGTAACTTTCCAGCTTCCTCCGCCTAAAGAAAATACGGTATAATCTGTTGGTGTCGGTTTGTTATTTATAACTGGATTACCGGTGCCGTCCCAATCAGAAAAAGTGTGTTCGTACTTAATAATAACTCCCTTTTTTTTGAGAGATTTGAGAATCGCATTTAGCACTTCAATAGGTTTAATTCCTTTTTCAGGAAATACTCTTTTACTGCTTCCTATGTATGTTGGGATTCCAATTTTATCGAGCCAATTTCTAAAATCAATATTGGTGAAATTAAGTAATGCTTTGTCTAAAAAATTAGTTGGAGTGTACCTTTTAATAAGCTGATTAATCGGTTCGGAATGTGTTAAGTTGAAACCCCCTTTACCGGCAACTAAAAATTTACGACCAGCCGTTTTGTTTTTTTCATAGATGCTAATATTAAATTTTTTAGCATCTAAAAAAGAGGCTAATAAAAAAGCGGAGGGCCCGCCACCTATAATAGTAA
>Ga0307995_1000502_pt1 | contig 26957 bp, 28 predicted proteins | sample EllFjometagen262_FD_203132 | JGI IMG/M metagenome (GOLD analysis project Ga0307995, IMG submission 203132) | Marine microbial communities from Ellis Fjord, Antarctic Ocean - #262 | ecosystem: Environmental > Aquatic > Marine > Unclassified | place: Southern Ocean | collected 2014-11-02 | reverse complement strand
CCATCTTGACTTAAATTATTATGAATCGGTGGGACATTAGGGCGATTCCTCCCTCCATCCTGCGTTGAATTGTTATAAGTAACGTTTGTTCTGTCTACAAATGCAGGGTTAAATGGAGGTATAACTGTCTTGTTAGCTTCCAAATCTCTCTGGCGGTTGCGCTCTGCAATTCGTTTATTAGTTTCTGCCGTACGTCTATCGAATTCACGAGTATGAGCAGCTTGTGCAGCCTCCTCCTTGGCACGGCGATCTCTTATAGCTTGCATGCGTTGTTCTTTGGTAGTAGCCATGATTATTCTCCACTCATACTACGTGCATACATAGCACTTTCTGATTTCTGTTTCATGGATTCACTATGGGCATCATCTTTACGACGTTGGTCTGCTTGGAATGCAGCATCTTTACGAGACTCATCAGCCTGAAACTTCTGTTGTTCACGTTGACCCTTACCTGATAGTGGGCTTTGTTGTACATTAGCAGATCCACCATATAAACCCTGTGGCATACCCATACCTTCCTGAGGAGGGGCTTCTTGTCCACCCTGTGCACCGCCCATACGTTCTTGTAATTGTTGTAGAATCTGTTCAGGTGGAATACCCTGTGCTAACATATCTTCAATCATAGCAATGAGTTGTGGGTCTAAAGGTAAGCCTAACGATTGTAACAATTGAGCTGCCATACCTTGTTGTTCTTGGCCCTGTTCTACCATACCTTGAATCGCTCCTTGATTAGCAGGGTCTTGTGCAGCTGATGCAGGGATTACTGCTTCACCGGGTGATAACATAGCTGGTACTGTGTCTTGACCAGTACGTTGACCGGGTACACTTTCTGTACCATCATTGTACCCTTGTACTTCAGTAGTACCACTATAGAATGGTATACCGGGGAACATAGTATTAGCTGCTGCTGATATACCCATACCCATGACCTGACCCATTATAGGGTCACTATCATTGAATGTGCCACCACCGCCTTGAAGTGCCATTGGTTGTAGATTCAATGCCGCTAGTGGATCTGTAGCTAAATATTCACTGTTTTCCATTATCCTTCTCCTGATGCAGCGGCTGCGGTAGCTGTGCCTGCTTGTTGACCGAATACACCAGACTTCCACTGACGACCACCATTACGGCTGTTACCATAACTAATTGGTACACCAGTTAAACTAGGGCTTGTTATACCACCTGTGTTTACTGTACCTGATACAGGGATGAATACAGAGTCTGGTATAGCTTTGAAATAGTTATCTGCATAAGTGTTATTACTACTACTATTACCAAGCTCACCTAAGGTACCATGAACACGGGGTGGAACTACTGTAGCAGCTACATTGCCGCTATTTTCATTATTACCACCAGTTGAACCACCACCTTGACTTTGCTGCCATGCCCACGCCTCATCAGTCATTAATGAAGGGTCTGCCATTAGCTCTGCTTGTGAAGGGGTTTCAGGGCTTAGGTCTGAATCCATTATTGCATCCAATAGTGAGGGTTGGTTCTCATATACAGCACTACTCGCATCAGTAGAGATATCGGTAACAGGTACACCATTAACTACGCTCTCTACACGAACTGGGGTTGTATCAACATAAGTACCACCACGTCCAGCTTCACCTACACTTTCAGTACGGTAATCGACTACTGGATTTGCCAGTGGGGCTATTGTGATATTACCCGGAGTGGCATTATTATTGCCATAATTATATGTTGCAGCTACCTTCTCGATGGTATTGCTATTATTGGCAACAGTGGAACCCATACCCGCAGGCCCTGTGGTAGGGTAGTTGACTACTGTTGGTTCTTCATTTCTTTCCCATGGATAACCCATAACTATTTACCCCCAGCGCCAGTTGCATTAGGTGTAGAAGGTACGCCTTGTAAAGCGCCCAACCATCGTTGATAGCCTTGATAAGGTGCATCAGCTTCACGCTGTTGTTGTTCCTGAATACCTGCACCAACACCAGTGAGTGTATCACCCGGCTTGCTATACTGGTCCTGAATGCCTGCACCAGCGCTAATGACACCACCAGCAGAGGATAATGCTTGGCTACGTCTAGTATTATAGTCATCATAGTCAATAGATGCTAAATTGGAGGATAGTTCTGCATCACGTTGTGACTTAACCAACTCAGCACGGCGACCACCTACAAGTCCTCCTGAAGCCATAGCACCTGCGGTATCACCAAAGGCCTGTTGACTCTTACGTACTGCTGCATCTTTAATAGCTTGGGTGTTAGTGTTATCATAATCAACAACATTGCCACCTTGAGCTGCATTAAGTAAGATATCACGACTTTGTGCTGACTTCTCAGCGGTATCAGTCTGACCTAACACACCACCTTTAGTGAGTGCCATACCCTCTTTCTGTTCGTCAGTTAAACCCTCTACATGGCTGAGTGCATCAGCACTATAAAGGTCTTCACCCTCTTTTAATGTGTTCTCTAGGTATGGTTGTAACCATTCTGGTATTGTTTCTACTGATGTTGGTGAGCTGCTTCCACCCATGTCAAATCCCCTTATCTGTTATTAAGTCCATAGCCATAACGGTATGGATTACTTTATATTTTTCACCATGTTGACCTTCTAGATTTTCTAATCTCTTAGTCCACCCAGTACGCCCCCATTGTGTGATTCGTTTACAGTCATTGAACTTAGCAAAGCCCTCTAACTCAGGATGAAAGTGTTGCCATGCTCGCATAGCTTTCCCAGCAATCCCTATGATATGTAATGCCTTGAAGGCAGGGTACTCATCTATTTTAGTTATACATACACAGATGAGAACACCTTCGTCTCTTACAGTCCAGCATTGATATCTCATACTAATACATTTCTGTGCGATATCAAATACCGTGGATTCACCTTCACCTTTATCTAAGAATGAGGATACTAAGGGGGCTATCTCGGGCCACTGGGCCAGCACTTCCTCAGGTAGTAATAGTTGTCCTTCCATTATGAGGGTTCCTCCAAGTATAGATAGAGTTCACCCCAAGGGGTAACACCCTCACTCCATTTAACTAGGATGGCAGCGATATTCTGATCACCTAGACTCAATCCATATGTAACTGCTAATGCTGCGAAGTCGTCTACGGATAAACTATGAGGACGTATATTTACACTATACTCAACATGCCCAGCTGAGTCTATGTAATGGGTAGATATTAATGAGCTTTCATCAATAAAGTTAAGACTAGTTAATGCTGAGGGCATGGTTAGCTGTGCACCTTTAAAATAAGCTTCCGTCCCAAGTACCATAGCGTTAGTGTCTACCCGGTATTTAGTAAAGGGGTACATATCCTTATACTTGAATAATGTAGAACCACTATTACACAAGATGTCATATACACCAGTTGACTTCTCCGCAGATTCTAGAACTTCCTTACCTGCTAACTCAGGGTATGCGGTGGTAATAGCACTTGCCCACCCAGTGGAGATACCCTTTGCGTAAGCCTTCCAATTACCTTCATTATCATACTTACCATAGATCATATCTTATCTCCACTACGCCAAGATCCCATATCACTATTCCTAAGCATTTCCCTTAGCTCTTTCAGTGGCACGTTATTAAGTAAGCCACGTTCTAGTTCCCTGATTATCAATCTATCTGTCTCATCTAATAGGTGAAATGAAGTACTCTTCTGTATAAGTCTTTCATCCACTAATTTAACAGGTACATCGGGGTACTTCACAGCAAGGGCCTCGCACAATCTACTTATATAATCATCATAAGCAGTATCTTTTAGACCTAAAGAGAGATCAGCATAGATATTAGCAGGGACTATGTATGTAATTAGATGGGGTGATACAACTAATTGATCCCAATCATCTAATATTACCACATCATAGGTAGCTATAGTATCTACGCTTGTAATGACTGTTACATCATTGACTGTCGATGAAACCCCTGTGAGAAACTTTTGAAATACAAGCCCATCATAACCAACATTACCAGTCAATATAGCTAAACTCTCACTAGGTATACTGGAGCTTAATGACGCAGCAAGAGTAGACTTGCCACATGATTTACCATACCCCAAGACCCCCACTACATAAGTTGAAGGTGAGTCGGGTATACTTATATGTACAGAGTTTGTATCAATGAATGGTAACATTATTATGAGTTCTCCGCAGTGTCTGATATGTTCACTACATTATTATCAGGGGTATAGTTTACACTTCCTATATTACTACCTCCACCACCTGAATTAGTGGTAGTATGTACAGTACATGTTAGGTACATTTTAGTAGTAGTTCCACCTGAATAAGTCATACCACTAGGTACATTAGCAGTCCATGTAATACCTGTATTAGCATATATACCATAAAGCGCATGGCTACTATATGCGTCAATACTCTGAGTCCATATAGATACAGGAACAGTTATTGTAAATACAACACCATTATTAGTTATAGTTGTAACATCGTTACCAGCTGTTCTACCGAAGGTAGGTACAAGGTTAGCTGATGCAATGATAGTACCTGATGCGCTGTCCTTCCTTACCTTGAGATCCACCTTAAATGGAGTAAAGGAGGAGTTATGAGAGGAGTTGGCTACGAATAACTCAGAAAAATTAAAATTACCACTCATCTCTGGTTGAACACTAGCATACCTATACCTAAAGGCATTCGTAGTATGATCAGTGAGAACCACACCTGTAGTAGGATCTGGGGTAGGTGTAGCGTTAGATGTATTATCATATGTTCTGATTCTAGTATGAGAATCATTAGTACTACTAGCAGCATCCGATGTCATAGCATCTGCTACTCCAACCAACCAACAAAGATATGTTGATCCAGCAGCTGTAGCTATAGCAGAAGCTCCTTCTACAAAGATAGAACCTCGGATAACACCACCTGTAATAGTACCTGCTGCTATACTGCCACCAGTTATACTAGGTGCAGTTATAGTGGAACCTGAGACTATTGCATCAGCTGTGATAGTATTAGCTACTAGATGTTGTGCAATTAAATTATTTACTGTGGCCGAATCTACAGTAAGATTACGTATCTTAGCTGCATCTATAGTGGCATTAGCAATAAATCCCTCGTTTATCCATGTTCCGTCAGCTAACCATATGCCATTACTTAGGGCATTACATTGGCTCTCAGTCTTTGATGAATCATCGACACCCCCTACAACACATAGCCCACCACCTGTTATAACTCGGAATGGTGCAGTATTGTCGGATGCAAATACAGTGTCTGAGAAATTTGATACTTTTAGGGCAGAACCTGTTGTTGTCTCTACACCAGAAGTACCAGTTACACCTGTCCAAGCAGCGGTACCACCTAAGTTAGCACCGTCTGTTAAGTCATTAGTGTTGGTAATATTGTTAGCATCTAAGTCACCTGTGTAACCTATGTCCGATGCTGTTGTATTAGTATTCAATAGCTCTGTATCAGTGGGTTGACCCGATAGGTCAGTACCCCAAGTAGCGCCTACCGTGGCACTTGCCGCTGCTGTACTACGTTCTAGTCTTACTATAGTGACAACATCAACATGAGTACTACTAACTGTACAAGTTACAGTGGCTGCCTTGGATGTCCCGAATTGTGCAGAGGTAATTGTCTGAGTACTAACAACAGAAGCGGTAGGGTTTGTTTGCAACCCACTGAATGTCCACGCATAAGTTGGGCTTGCTACACCACTAACTGAAGCTGTGAAAATAATATCAGCCTGTGAACCATCTAGGGTAGTATCAGTTGAGGTGAAGGTAGTTGTACGATTAGAATTAACTACAACTGAAGGCCCTTGTGCCCCCACTGCTCCGTCATTACCATCATTACCATCATTACCATCATTACCGTCTGAACCATCATCACCAACATATAAAGCCCAAGTATAATCACTAGCAGTACTAGAGTCAGCTGATGTGGTATCTACATACGTTCCAATAAAGGTCTTACCTGTAGGTGATTGGCTAAATCCAGCACCAGAAGAGGAGGTACCATATGCTACGTGGAAGTAACTAGTGGATCCATCAGAACCGTCTGTGCCCGGGTTGCCAGTATCACCATCATCACCTACATATTGAGACCAAGTATAATCGCTAGCAGTGCTGGAGTCTGCCACTGTAGAATCTACATATGTTCCCACGAAGGTTTTACCTGTAGGTGATTGACTAAAACCAGCACCAGAAGAGGATGTGCCATATGCTATATGAAAATAAGTACTAGTGCCATCCGCTCCAGCTGCGCCCGGTGTCCCAGCAGTGCCGTCATTACCATCAATTCCATTGACACCTGAACTACCTGTTCTACTCTTAGAAAATGCCTGACTCTTATCAAAAGAGAAAGAATTACCCAATCCAGTCTTACCTGTGACTGTATAAGTGACTGTAGAGTTATCAGTACCATTAGTCACGCCTGAGTGGTTACCCACTGTTAAGTAGCTACCCGAATCTGTTAAGGTACCTACGACTATATTCACAACAGCGGATGTTACTTTCCATGTGCCTACAGAAGTACCTACACCATCATAGGTAAGTAGATCAGACCCTTCATACACATAAATAGTAGTACCAGAGTTCGCATAACTACCTACTGCTCCAGCTAATGAAGCTGAGAATGTATGAGACTCATTAGATAAAATAGCTGATACAGTATCATAACCTTTGGCTGCGTAGAGTGCCCAATCACTACCTACAACGGGTGCTGTAGTATTACTAGAACTTACCGCTGTTAGGTTGGCAAAACTTTGACCTGAGTGGGATACGATATCACCGGGTGCATATGCAGTAGAGGTAACCCACGCTCCACGGAATACGTTTCTAGTGGCATTATTATCCGGCATATTACCGTCATTATCTGTCACTGTAGACCAGTTAGCTGTGGTGGCAGCTGTAATGTTTTCAGCTGTAGTTGCAGCACCTAGATATGCAGGGGTTAAGACAGTGCCTACCGCTGTTGATCCAGTTATCTTCATGCTAGTGGCTGTTATAGCACCTGCGGCTATCTTATCAGCTGTTATAGCACTAGCTTGTATATGGTCTGCAGCAATGGTGCCGTCCACTACTAGATCACCATCTATGAAGGATGCAGGCACGGTCCATGTATCAGCACCGCCTGATCCTCTAGTATATTTACCTGTTAGTTTACCATCCGCATAAGTGATAATTACTACTGTACCATAGCCAAACTCTTTAGGTTCAGAATAAGATCTACCTGTGAAGATAGATACTACCGCCACAACATCAGCAGTCCACTGGGAGGTGGCTAAACGTGCAGCATCAGTAGCGCCCGAAGGCCTATTACCAGTTCTAGTACCTGTTACGAAAGGTATTCCACCATCTTTAGCTTGTACAGGGAACATGTCCCAGCCCTTAGCTACACCATTAACAGTGAATTGTTCTGCAACCCAGTAAGCGGTACTAGGGGCTGAACCTGTAAAGGTAACCCATGTAACACCGCTCACCGCAACTGAAGGTGAACCTATCTCAGATAGTAGGCCTGCAGTAGTTGTATATTTCTTCTCATAAGTAGGTGTATCACCATCTGCTACATCAAATATAGTCAGCGCAGCCGTTCCTGTTCTGCTCATATGGCCTCCTAATTATCAGTGATAGTTACTGTACATGAGAATTGTGTTGAACTATTGTCAGCAATGTCTGTATGCCCTACTACTAGGGTAGCAGCACCTGAACCATCTGCTGTAACACCACCTGATGGTACTACATTTCTGGTACCTGATGTTACTAATACATCCGCAGATGTACCACCTGCATCTACTCGCTGCCAGTTATAAACTACGGAGGTCTGGCCTGTGCCTGTACCTACGTGAGTTACTGAAGAGCCATCGATCATATCGAAGATAGTACATGTGACTGTCTTATCGTTACCCGTACCATTCTTGAAAATATTACCATCACTCGAGGTGACGTTAACATACAGGCCACTGGCACCACGAATACCGTCTCGTACTCTTACTAATGATACTGAGTCAGAACCACCAGTGGAACCCGATATCTTTAGGGTCAGTGTATTAGAATCATGGAAGTTAGCAGTGGAGATGACTATACTGTCAGCAGCACCCGCACCATCTATGTCTAATAATTTAGCTGCATCTGCACCAGTACCTTGTACTAATGTAGTGAATCCAGCTCCATCAACACTCTTCTGAGCGGTAAGGGTACCTACAATACCCTGTGTTTCAAGGTTAATTGTAACATCAGACTGTACAGCTGGTGATAGGTTTGCAAACTCATCATATTGAAAATATTGCTTAGTAGCTGATAACTGTATAACAGCACCACCAGTACCCTCGATAGACTTATTTAATGTCAAGGATAAAGATACAGTTTTCAGAGTAGTTGAACTATCGTTAACTGAAATGGGTATTGTTATAGTGGTTGACTTATTAGTAGTACTAGTAGGTATAGTAGCTATCGTAATAGCACCTGTAGAAGAGTCAATTGCCCATGTCCATCCTGCGGAAGACGATGAGAGTGTGCCATAACTAAATTTATTATAGTCACCTACAACTGCAGCCACTGCGGTACTCTTATAAATACCTATAGCGAAACCCACGAATATAGCTATCGTAGTGGAGAAGCTACCACGTTCAGCAGAAGTTACTGCACCTAGGTTAGACGCTGCGAATGTATGGTTTTCATTTGTTAAGAAAGCAGATATGGGGCTACCACCGTCTGCTATATCTGTGATCGTTATCGCACCTGTTGCTACACGACTCATATTAATCTCCTTCTTTAAGGTATGTTAGATACTTCGCATCGAATAGTTTTAGTATTGTCGATATCGTCAGCACTTAAGTTCATTTGTCTAAAGTTTAATGATGCAGTTGAATCATTAGAATCAGCACGGTGGAGTGCGACACTCCTTGCTTGGCAAGTTAGACCAGCAGTTTCTGTATATATGTTACCCATACCATCAGATGCGATGTTACCACTGGAATCTACACATATAACATTAATGCCTAATGTCCATTTAAAACCAAAGCTATTATGCTGAAGGTCTGTCTGTAGTGATCCACCAATATCTACATCTGCTCTAAGTAAAGTAGTACCCGTATCATTACGGAATATATTACCATTAGAGGAGTAGATATTAACTGACAATGCACCTGCACCTGAGGTATATGTCCACACATAATCAACGGGGTTTATGGAGGCTATGGCAGAACCCCACCAAATACCTCTCCATAATAGTTGATCTCCCTCTGAGTCAAAGGGTTGTGTAGAGAAGCCTATAACATTACTAGCTAGAGTAACATTACCTGACTGATTGGGGCTAGTTACACTAGTTGCATATCGTATATGTAACTGGGTCGTAGCTATATTCCAATCAATACCATTAAAGGCATATAGATTCAGGTTGGTATAATCATAATATAATGAACCATCTTGCAGATTAGAGGTTATAGTAGGTAAACCTGTACCTGTAGTTACAGAGCCTCCACTCGCAAGCTTATTAAGCTCTATCTCTATACTACGGAAGGCATCTAGTTGTGATCTAGTTAGGTCATTGGGTATAAATAACTTAGCCATTATCTTAAGCCCCCTGCCTCTACATCTACTTCAATACCTGAGATTTCTGGTGAGACTCCACCAACCATTTCCAACTTCATACTAATAAATCTACCATTGACACGAGTATCAAACTTATAGTCCGTGACGGGGTTGAAATCCTTGCCCGCTCCGAATACTACTGATCCAGTGCCTCCAACTTTATTAGTACCTTGTACCTTAAGCTTCAACGTATTGAGACACTTAGGGTATACAGCACTTATATTCTTGGTGGAACTAGTATCACCCATAGTGTTCAGTTGGAATGCTACATAGCCAGTAGGCTCTATAGTTGCTCCAATCTTAAATACACTGCTTGTAGAAGGTTTAAATGCTAATGCAATATATGCACCTGCAATCTCTGTTTCTTCGAGGTGATTGATATCAGGCAAGCTACGCTTATACCATGAATTAGTCTGATAGTTAAATACATGAGCCTGATTACAGCCAGCACCCGAGTTAGAAGATGTAGAATAACAGATCCAAACTTCTTTCTCTTCACTATGTCTGAACAGGAATGTACGATCTTTATGAGCAGGATGAATTGAATTGTATAAGTCACCCTCGATAATACCTTTAGAGATATTCTCTTTATCAGGGCCACCGCTATGCATGTATACACCACGGTTACCAAGGACTACATGTCTATTACCTTCTATTTCTACGAAACAGTTAGTACTATATAGACCATCATCGGAGAATGCTACCTCCGGCACTAAATAGAAAGGAGATCCCGTATCCCTATATCGGATCACCGAGTCTTCTTTATACGCCATGAAGTACTGACCTAACTGTCCACCGTCTATTAGCTTACCAGCAGTATCTGTGATCAAGTCATCTCCGTCGGAGAATGCACCATTGGTGGACCACTTAACAGCCCCTAAGCTAGCTATATTCGATATAGGTGTGCTCCACGATAATGTGATAGGCTCTAATGCACCGCCATAGAGATTCATAGCTACTAATCTACCATTATACTGTGCTATCTTTCTAGCATATAACTGTAATGCATAAGATACTTGACCTAACGATGAGATATCCGCAGAACTAGATGTACAAAGGAAGGTATCACCTGCTGCGGCAATAGTTGGGCCACCGATAGATGACCAGTCAGTAGTCGTAGCTGTAGAGATATAGTAAGTACCACCACCTATTACACTGTTAAGCACTGTATTACTAGTTCTAACTGCGGGTAACCAGTTAGGTATATATGCGAAATCACCCTGAGTAGCTGCGTTAGGTGCAGAGTACATAGGTCTATTGTTTTCGAAATTACCAATCAATACTTCGTTAAACACAAACATATCAGGATCATCAGTACCGATTGCATTATCTAGTACTGTAGGGAAATCTAAAGTGGTTGTGACACCATTGAAGTCTAGGTAAGCCTTTACTGAATTATCAGAAGTCTTATTACCTACCACTGCAATGTTATAAAAGGAAGATCCTGCGGGTGTCCATTGAACACCTCTGTAGATCTTATTCAGTGCTGTAAATGTAGAACTGAAGGTAGTGAGGGCGGGTACAGCTGACAATCTATTGTTGCTAGCTCTAATATTAAGCCCATCACTGAAATTCTCTAAAGGGAGAACAAAGGAAGGGAGGTCTGTGTTCAAACCCTTTAACCCAAATTCTGGTATGTCTATCTTAGGCATAGGTAACCTCCATCCTTATCATTAACGTTTAGCTAGGATCAATACATCTTTAAGACCACGTGAACCAAACTTACATACATAGTCACCAGCAGCAGAGGTTACCGTAGTACCTGTTACATCAACAATACCTGATAGGTTACCGTTGGCGTCTACTTTAAAGTTGACTACTGTGAAATATTTTAATGCGCTAGCATCATAAAACCAAATACCTGAATTCATATACTACTCCAAAATTATTTAAATCCCCTTAAGGATATCTCTCCTTTAAGGGGGTTATACTTTCTTAAGACTGCCTAGCTTACCTGACACTAACTTAGTCAGCAAACCACGCATACCAAACTTAACTACATACACACCAATGACTAGGTACTGATACCAGTCTGGCATAGCTGCGAATGATTCGAAAGCCTTAGTGACCTCATCTTGATAACCTACAAATGAAGCTGCTAAAGGCACTAATAGTAAGGCAATCATAATCTCATCAAGGTAACTCTTCTCCATTTGCTGCATAGCAATAAGGTCTAAGTTATGGTCTTGAGTCTGTCCATTATCAGCTAGTTTATTAGCAGCCCTAACTCCTGCTACTTTGACATCAGCTTCTGCTTGAATGCCTATAATGTTAGCCACTTGTTTTGCTTTAGCGACATCGTTCTTGCCCTTCAAATAGGTCTTACCTATCTCAGCAACAGGCCCTAAGAAACTAAAGAAGCTCATAGATCACCCCAATGTTATATTAAAATGTGGCATATCCCAGCCATATTGTTTACCGGGTTTAGCCCATGTACCACCCCATTCGCATTGATACCCCAACCTATTAGCAGCTGTCAATACATAGATAGCTACCAGGGCCAAGTGTTCCGGCTCCCAACTTGCTTTACCGTCAACGTAAGCATACACATCAACCGAGTCCCCTGATTGGTGGTTGGATTTATTGATCCTACCATCACACTTCGAGACTCCTTTTGTAAACAATGCGGCTTGATCTTCAGTGGTGCGCAGGCCCCCATACTCAGGGATACCAAAATCAATAGAAGATAATTTGATCGCAAGGTTTATAGTCTCCTCAACATGGGAGTTCACCCCTGTCAATCTTTTTACTGATGTATCACTGAATTTAAAAGACATTATATTTTCCCCATTATATATGAACTCACGCTACCTAACAGAGCAGCTAATGCTAAAGCACCCGCCGCCATACCTTTACCCTTTGCCAACTGTATCTCTTGTGTAGCTAACCTTGTATTCAACTTATACATAGTAACGGTTAAGGCCTCCACATCTTTGTTTAGTTGATTTACAGCATTTGTTAGCTGCCCCGCTTCAAAATCTGGCAAACCTGACATCATTAATTTCCTTAGTTGGCTAGAGGGTTATCTAGTGCTCTCTGCAGTTTCTTGTTTAATCTTGTTTCAAGATCGGTTAATTTCCTTTCTACATCCACCCGAATAGTATCGGATTTCTGTACATAATCCTTCTGTAGTTGATCCCGCTTGCTCTCGAAACGGCCTTCAGCAATGTCTATAGTATTTCTAACATCAGTTTCAATACCTGATATATCATCCTCAACCTTATCGATGATCTTCTCTTGGCGATCAATATCATCCCTTACGGATTGTTTAAGATCCTTTATAGTGAGATATTGTTTCTCAGAGTCCTCTTTAATCGAGGTGATCTCATCTTTTAGTAGGGCAATACCCCTATCTATAACAGCGAACTTATTTTCCATGATAGCTATACGCTTATCATAGTCAGATAAATCAGGAGATACGAACTCGTTAATACGTGCCTCCATACTGAGGTATCTTTGGTATGCTTCAAAGCCACCCCATAGACCACCTAATATGGTGCCTATGAGTGGGACAATTAGGAGTAATTTACTACCTCCTAATTTGACACCACCATATTCTATCTCTGCCATATTATTCTCCTAACTGCAATCGTCTAAGAGCATTTAATTCAGTCTCTAACTTCATTATCTCAAGACGTTTCTTATGCAATTCTAAAAGATACAACGTATTACAGTTGATCCTTTCCTCAGGTGCATTTAATGGCATAATGATTCTGGCGAACACTCCAATATCCTTGGACTTTGGAAAATCACTAGAGTTAGATGAACTCCATAGACTAGTGGCATTATTAATAATACCTGTAATTCCGAACTCCAAGTTTATCGTACCGCCTATGGCGTTGGAGCAATCCAGATCTCCCGTCTTAAATTTGTCTGATTGATAGCTACCGCTACTGCCGGGTAGTTGCAATGAAAGTGAATTATTCGCAAGTGCAGTAGTACTTAGCATCAGTAAGGATAGAAAAAGTGTATAGCTTGCAAGTATAATCCATTTCATTATTTTATCCTCGAACATATCTTAGATGATACAGTAGCTCCAGCTTGTATTTGTGATACAGAACAGATATACTCAACAGAATCCACTGATAGATTGCTGACATAAACATCGAAGGATATTGTATCCAGATATTCCATGGGTATTACTGTATACTGAGATACAAATGGGACTGGTTCCCATTCATCAGTAAATACACCTATCTCATAGTAAGCTACATCTTTTCTCTTATTAAAGAGATTTAAAGTAGTGACAGATATACCAGCCATAAATGACGCAGTGAACTTAGGGTAAGTAGGAGTCATCTCGTGCGCTATAGCATTACCAAAAGGCAGTAACGCTAGTAGCACGATGAGTCTTAATTTACTTAGCAATACACTCAGCTAATACGATAGCTGTATAACTGCCTCCGGGGAACGATTTAGTACCACCATAGACTGCTGCAACTGTAGAAGAGAACCAAGTAGAGCCAGCGATAGTCAAATCAAACTGGGTAGTGTAACCGTAAGTGACTTTAGCTGCCTCATAACCTGACATACCTGCATCACTTGTATTAGTCACTGCCGTTGAGCCTGTCCATGCCACAGAGTCAACTAAGGACGGGCTGGAATCAAATGAAGTAGGGGTTGTCACTTTGGCAAGGTAAGCATTAGCTAGTGTAACATCATACCGTATAACAGGCAAAACACCACCATCAGCAGAGGCTGTACTTAGCTTACTAGGTAAAGGGTTACCGAATACACCATTGGTATCCGTAGTTATTAGACAACGAGTCTGCACACTACCTGCAATGGGTGCGTTCTCTGCGTATGCTGGGATATATGGTGCAAGTAATAGGCTTGCTATTAGTAACTTCTTCATGTGTTATTCCTTTGGGTCATACTGCATACTCACCATTTTGGTGTGTAATATTTGTTGTGCTAGTCCTGCTCTAGCGCCTTTTTTGTTATCAGGGAGGTTACCACCATCAAGAACAACTGTCTCTTTGTAGACACCACCTGCTAACTTCTTATCATAATATGGGTCTATGTTACTACTATGGGACATAGCGAACATTAATAGATTTTGAGATACAACATTAGCAGATAGAATTGATTCATCCACACTACTTAATATCTTCTCTAACTTATCCTTACCTTCGTCTTCCTCCTGATCAGGTTCATCTTCTGGGTCTACTTTCTCATCCATTACATCTGAGATATTCTCATCACTCATAGGATCATAGGCTTCAATCGTAGTATTATTCATCATCGACAATACTGCTTCAGTATAGCCGGGGCAGGATGGGTCTGACATAGGGGTTAAACAGTCATCGTTATACTTATAACTATAAATAACATTAGCATCAACAACTGAGCCTGTGCCTTCAATATCGATAGATCCATCACCCCATAATTCGATGGGTAGGTTATCTATATTGAATCCTTTTGTAATGGATATACCACCGGGTAATCCACTCCAATCATCCGTACTAGAGAAGATGTAACCTCCACCTACTCGTTTATTCCTAACATGAACTAGCATGTCATCCTCTGTATTCTTAACAGGAGTATACTGATAGTATACCCCGTTAATCCTTAGACCTCTGGTATTACTGGGGCCAATATTCATGCCCCAGGTATGTCCAGTGCCAGCCATGTTACCACTGATACCGTAGAGATATTCACTGTGTGCGCTCGTAGCTGTTAATGCTAACAGAACCACTACAATTAACTTCTTCATAACAGTAATAACAAACCTAGTATAGCACCACCAACACTGAGTAAGAACTCTTTGGTGTCATACTTGGTTATCTCCTCTGGCTTAGGTATATTACCCTCATCATTTTCCCATGCAATCTTAGCATCAGAACCAATGATACCATTATAAGGGCAGGGGGTGCCTGCCATTATCATAGCATCAAAGACCCGAAGGTCTTGGCATAATACTGATACAGCTGCTACTTTCATACCCATGTCGTACAGGGTTTTAGCATTCTTTAACCTTTCACAGTTCAGATCACGAGTAGTGGTACCAGCTGAGATACCTAGTATTTGTGTCTGTACTGCACCTGCTACTCCAATTGTACATGAATCAGAGTTACCACCAGATAATGAAGGTGATATAGCAGAAGGCGGGGGTGACTTAAGTGTTGTAGTTACAGAGCCTGTCGTATGGATTGTACTGTCTGTCGTAGAATCCGTGACAATAGGTTCAGCATGAGCTAACATAGGTAACAACAATACTAAACCTATCGCCCTACGCATTAGCTTACTACTTCTTCGATAGCTTCTAAAGACTGCTCAAGCATACGAACAAACGCATCTTTACCTACAGATAATTGATCAAGATTGAACTGTGTAGATTTAATCTTACGATCAAGGTCTGCGCAGTGATTGACGATAGTTTGCTGCTCTGCCGTCATATCTTCGTATGTGTATTCAACATCGTTTACTGTAATGGGAGTGGTTTTTTTCTCGCCCATGGGTAATACCTCTTTAAGTTAAAGTTAAGCGTCCTCGGGGAATCCAAGGATCACTCGGTTACTACTAAGCTGCAAACGGGCTATCCCAAGCTGTGGGTGGTGTTTGCGACTTCGTAATCTGTGCTGCTACCTTACCTTCTACACGGGTCACTTCTGCTGCACCTAGAGTGGATTTTACCCAGCCTATAATGGTAGCTTCAGTGAGGTCTGCATAGGCAGTGTAGTCTGCTGCTGTAGCGTCAGGAGTATAAGACTCCATACCTGCTACAGTTCCTATGTGGTCAACACCATCTACTGTGATGGTTTCGGAGGCTGTCCAAGCAGCGTGTATTACGCCCTTGTCTGCATCTGTGTTGTGTTCTACGTTTGTGATCTTCCAAGTTACTGACATAATTATTCGCCTTTTATTACTGATTATTTAAAGTGTTTTGGGGGTATGCGCATGCATCGCCCCTACGATGGTTTAGGATTAGCATCCTTAACCGATTGTATTTGTGCTGCCATCTCCGCAGGGAATGCCCCTGCATGAAATAGAGCGTCTAGCTGGTCTCCTATAGATGGGTACGCAGTCTTTCGAGCTGCAATGTACCTCATAGCGACTTCCTCTGCTACCATCCTAGCTAATTCTTCAGTGTCTACTGCAATAGCTACACCTTTTACAGCTATACCCTCACTATGGGAGTACGTATAAGACGGGTCAAATTCATCACCTTCTGGTAGCGTCCCAACTAAGTAATCATCTGTTAGAAAGTTACTGTTTACTATGGATGTTACGAGGTGTAATGAGCCATCTGCACTATTAAATATGAAATACATCATGATTTACCTCCTCGAATGAATATATGACCATACCCAGCGCCGCCGTACGTACCTGCTGATTTAGTAAATCTGATTGAAGGGGTGGCTGTACCACCACCTACCATAGAGACCGTCCAGCCACCGGAACCAGACGGCGCATGGTTCTTTGTCATATCAACCGAGTATGCAGAGTTATTTAATGATCTGAATGAGAGGAACCCACTCTGCCATGAGCCATACGAAGTATTACCGAAATGGTTATACATACACTCGTATGTCATAGTATACCCAGCACCAGTAGATTGTATGGGTATATCAAAAGTATAAGCAGTACCATTATTCAGGCTCATTGATTGGTGGTACTCTCTAACTCCGTTAAAGAATACATTACCAGAGTTATCTATCTTCACACGCTGTAAGGACGTACCACCAGTTGTATCTGTATTAAATGTTAACTGACCGCCACCACCAGACCCATACTGGCCTACTATAGAAGCCCTATCGCTAGAGTCGCCAAAGTAAAGCCTGCCACCTTGGCTAGTGCCAGCACCATATAAGTTTATGTTAGACCAAGATCCACCAGAATCTAGTGTAATACCGCCTGCGCCTGCCTTTGAAGTAGTTCCTAATAAGAGGTCTCCTGCAGTTGATATAGTAAGTGGGACTACTGAACCTTGCCTAATTCTGAAAGCAGCTGATGTAGCCAAATCTATGGAAGCCTGAGTACCTGCGTATCCGAAAGTCATTCCACCAGAGTTGTTATCAAACCGAGCAATATCTGAGGTGGCAGCAGAATTTACATGGAGTGTTCTAATAGGGCCAGAGGTGCCTATGCCGACAGCATTGTTACCGCCATCAACAAACAGCATATGTGTTTGTGTATCAGACTCAACGCGGAAGTCAGCGTCTACGCCACCTTCGTTGAAGACTGCGTGGCCGTTTGCGGCTGGGGTCGCGACTATGCCTGTATTAGCCGATACAGCAAAACGTTGGGTACCACTAACATTAAACTGGTGGTTAGTCCTACTCATAGCATACGCCGTAACCTCAGACGATCCATCGTACTGCCTGAAAACTATCGCTTCGTTGTTAACTCCGGAAAGCTCTTGATCCCAATAAGTCGATGTTGCCCTGCCTGAATGACTTAAACGAATACCGTCTCCGTCTGAGTCTTGCATAACGTGGAGCTTTCTTGCGGGAACCGTTCCTATGCCAACAGCATTAGCACCCCCATCAACAAACAACATGTGGGTGTTGCCGTTAGACTCAACACGGAAGTCTGCATCCAAGCTATTATCGTTAATGATAGTGCCAGAACTATCCACCTTGAAACCATTACCTAGGTCAGTCTTGTAAGCAACTGTCTCATTTGGGGTGCCAGCATCGGCACTAATAGCTGCATCAGCCCAAGTCCAACCTTGAGCGTGAGAAGGGTCTCCGTAAGCGTTGTATAAACTCTCAACATAAATTTTAGGCCAGTAACCAGGGCTGGTCAGGTGAATTACCACCTTGTCACTTTCAACGGCTAGGGTAACAGCAGGTGCCCAAGCCCCAGAGCTGTTTGCGGTGCGGTTGTAAAACGAGTTGTTGTACTTGTGCCAAGAGATTTTTAGGTCTACTACTCTAGAACTCTCGTACGCAAACCCTTTGATAGTCACGGTGTGTGCGTGTGTGCTCCCTGTTGACCACGGTATACTTGTTACGATTTTTAAACCACTGCCTGAGATAGTGTTAGGCGATATTTCCAAAATACCCGTAGTCAACGCACCATAAGTGCCTATACGGGAAGCTATTGGGCCTACTACATCTAATGCAGACTGTGGGTTAGAGTTAAGGACTCCTACCCTATTGTTACCACCATCAACGAACAAAGCGTGCTGGTTAGCATCTGACTCAACTCGGAAGTCAATGTCTGCACCATGCTCATTAAATACGTTTGATGAGTTTGAGAATATATTTTTAGCAGTGCCTGTTGCGTAGAAAGTTATACCTGCACCAGATGCAGAATCTATAGTAATAGGGTAGCCAACGTCCAAATGCCAGCCTGTTGAGGCTCGCGTATCGTAGTCTATTCCTGCACTCGCAAAAACAGTTGCATCCGTGTTATACGTCCAGTTGATCTTACCTGCCGTACCAGATACGCCAGACTTTAGCCAAAGCGAAGCGTTATTATTCGTAAGCTGTATATCACCAGCCACTTCTAGTAACTTACCACTTGTAGGGCTTCTGCCAATGCCAACACGGTTATTTCCGCCGTCTACAAATAACATGTGAGTGTTACTGTCCGACTCAACACGGAAGTCCTGATCTACACCAGTTTCATTTACAACTACACCATTAGCGCCAGCACCTATACGGAACCTCTCTACACCGCCATTCTCAATGGTGAAGTGTGGGCCATTACCAACTAGGGTTGGTGGGTTAGACTGGTTGTTATCAATGAGTTTTATCTTGGCGTTACTTGCAGATATATCAACCGTAACATTGTCATTCGCATTTCCAAGCCTAAGCGTGTCAGGTGAGATGCGCATGTACTCTACATTAAGGTTATTCGTATACGTAGAAAACGCCATGTAAGCATCGACTTTGGCATCATCATTCGTCCAGTCATCATTACGACCAACTACTATACGTCCCGCTTGTGGCTTATACGCACCTGAGTTCCTGGCTAGTCCAAAATCAATTCCTGCACCTTGCGCTGTTCCTGCAGTAACTGCTCTGTTCGATGTTCTAATAGGCGAGGTTGCACCTGTTGCATTCGCTTGAGCTTCGAGAACTGTGCTGTTTGTGGTGCTTGGGTTAGACAGACCTATACCAACAATATTGCTACCACCGTCAACGAAGACCATGTGGGCATTACCATCTGACTCAATTCGGAAGTCTCTATCAACACTACCCTCGTTGAAAACAGATTCGGTTCGACCTAGTTCTAGCATGCTCTTCCATGGAATCACGCCGTTGGCTGTACCACTATCTGCGGTATAGAATTTTATAACCCCTCCTTGGCTATTGTGATAGACCTCCGTGGCATATCTACCTGAGTGTTTGTATTTATCCCCTGCATCTGTTCCGTAGAAGTTCGTTCCCGTTTTAAGGCCGCCAGCCCAGTAAGGGCTTCCTGCCCACATACTTCCGTCATACTGTAGATCAACACCTACACCATGCGTATGTCCCCAAGTAGCTGCTTGCATTCCTATGTTGTTGGTACCGCCATCTACGAATAAAGTGTACGCAGAGGTGTTAGTCTCAACACGGAAATCTTTGTCCGCACTACCTTCGTTAAACACTGCGCCTGCTGCGGTATACCTAACAGCTTCTGTGTTTGTTACATTAAATATCATAGTTGAAGCAGACTGATTAGCTTCAATCTTCGCCTCGGCTGAGTTATTCACACTAAGATCTAGTCTTTTACTACCACCTGCGGTATCTTCTAATCTAATGGCAGGTGTAGATGCTAGGATCTCAATGCTTTTACTGGGGTTTGATGCACCTATACCGACATTACCATCTGATCCACGGACGAATAGTGCATGAGAGTTAGCGTCAGACTCAACACGGAAGTCCATGTCTATACCATCTTGGTTAAACACTGCTTCCGAGGCAGGATTTATCTCTAGCACATTTCGTAAAGTATTATCTTCAACCGCTTCAAACCTTAATAGTGAATCAACATTAGCATCCGAGGCCCAGTTATTACCTCCTATAACCCTAATTCTTCCAGCAGTTCTATCAGACCCTCCACCCAAACTAGCAGCGGTTCTACTCATGAAAGTTATAGCGGAGCCATATCCACCATATTGTTTGTTGTGTATTTGGTAGCCTTGTGTTTGGTCAGTGGTTGTAAAAGCTAAGTCTAAGAAAGTTGCGGGTGATGCCTCGCCAATACCTACGTTACCGCTAGAACCTTGTACGAACAAGGCGTGGGTTTGTGACAAGGATGCAACACGGAAGTCGCTGTCTACCGTGTTGTTATTGAAGGTTATGTGCCCTCCAGTAGTTGAAGTTCCTTCTAAACCACCTGCGGAGGTTATCCTAAAGCGTTCAGTACCACCCGTAGTAAAGGCAATGGTATTGTCAGTGTTAGGGTTGAACATTCCCGTATCAAGGTCATCACGGAACGAGAATGCGGGACTAGCTGCAACACGGCCTGAACCTGCTGCTTGTAGCACTGCTTCTTTACTGTTGCCGACACCTACGGAAATATCACCTACCGAATGTAACTTAGTTGCCGGGGCAATACCAATACCGACGTTGCCATTGTTATCAATAACAGTAGTTGAATATACATTAGCTGCATTTTTAGTAATGAATCGCAGTGTTGTCGCCGCACCATTACCGACGTTGGCAACAATATCAGCGTATCGCATATACTCATAACCACTACCTGCCTTTGCATAGTAGTGATTCAATATCAGTCCTGCTGGGCTACCTGTGGTGTAAGTCCTTATTGCTGCGGTATTGCCTTCAGTGTCACTGACATGGAATTGGTTGCCAGAGTTGCTGTTATCTTTAGAAACTGCAAGCCAAGCGTCAGGAGAGCTAGTGCCAATACCTACGTTGCCATCTGATCCACGGAGGAATAGCGCATGGGTATTAGTATCAGACTCAACGCGGAAGTCTGTATCAATACTGTTATCGTTGAATATGGCACCGCCATTCGCGATTAGGGTTCCATCAATCATTACATGGTGCTTAGTAGTTCCTGAACCTGCCGTTCTACTTGCAAAACGTGTGTAGACGTTAGCTGTTCCAGAGCCGGGCACTGTGCTCGGAATTAGGTCAATACCGCCGTTACCTAGACCCGTCCCTCCATCTACGTACAAACCTTGGTAGCTAGAACCTGTGCCTATGTTGAGTATATGTCCGTTGACGGCACCAGATACAGTAAGTAACCCGTTAGCGGTTGAACTCGTTCCAATGCCAACAGAGTTAACGCCGCCATTAACAAACAACATGTGGGTGTTGTCGTTAGACTCAACTCGGAAGTCAGAGTCAACACCACCATCATTAAATACAGCGTGATTTCCTGCAATGGGAGTTGTAATTAAGCCGCCACCAGATTGAATCTTTAGTCGCTCAACATCCATACCACCAGACCAGCCTGTGCTAAATGCCATGTAAGCATTTGCACCAACCGAATCTTCTACCTTCATACGGATACCGCCAAAGACACCCGCACCTGCGCCTGAAGGATCTCTCTTCTCAAACTCAATGCCGCCTACAAGTTGGTTAACAGCTAAAGAAGTATCTGTATTTTCAAGGCGAAGAATAGCAGTGTCTGCTCCCGCTACGTGTAATAGGGTGTCTGGAGAGCTAGTACCAATACCTACGTTGCCCGATGAGTCTATTCTCATGCGTTCTGCACCACCAGTTTCAACAATTACGGCTGCACTATTAACATTAGATGCTGCTACTTTAAGGTGCTTATTGTTCTTCATACCTATGAAGCCAACATCAGAACCATTGGCACCAAATGTTATATTAGGTCGATAAGCTGTACCTCCAGTACCGTTGTTACCATCTTCAATATATACAGTAGGTGATACATGGTTAATGTGTAGAACGTGTGCGGGAGAGCTAGTACCAATACCTACGTTGCCACCATTAAAGTAACTGTTTCCCGCAGTATCAATAACAACTGTGTTATCTCCTTCCGATTTCATTCGGAAATATCCTTGGTCTAAACCAATGCCAGATGAACTTCTGTTGCCAATTAAAACTAAGTTTTCATCATTAGAATCAATTAATAGGTCGTTACCATCGCCAGAAACAGTGAGCATTCCCGCTACTTCAAGCGTGGATGAGGGTGAGCTAGTACCAATACCCACTTTACCAGAACCCCTAACATGCATTATGGTTGAAGTGCCTGAGTTACTTGTGATCTTAAAGGGTACGTTATCTGCTGTGTTCCAACGGGTATCTACCCATAGACCATGGCCTGCATCTGTACCATTATCATTTTCTATCTTCGCTACAAAGTCAGCCACGCTCCTCTGTGCATGTAGGGTATGGGCTGGGGAGACAGTGCCTAGACCTAGGTTCTCAGCCGAAGCGTCCCAGAAGAACTTAGCACCAGTGCCTGCTGTATTATAAAATGATATGTCTCCGTTGGGTGCCGCTAATACCCTGCTTTTCAGATTGTTAGACGAGTCAGCCGTAAGTATCTCAAAAGCTCCACCTAATGTATTGGCAGAAGTATCATGGGAGCGTATTTCAGCCTTAGACCGCCCTAGATACCCATTAAAGTTAATATTAGCGTAATTAGGTGACGCTACCGTTCCAGCCGTGGGGTTTTCAACAACCAACCCATCAGCAGTTACAGTGCCAGTTACGTCTATGCCTGTGGATGTGGTGGATAGTTTATTGGCATTATTATGCTTTAGGTATACAGTGCCACCAGTACCTGTATCTATCAAGGAAATAAATCCGTTACCATCTGAATCTTGCAGGGTAATATCGGATGCTTGTATTCTAAGGTTGCCCGTTCCGATTTCTTTAATGTAAGAATGCCCTCCTCCTGCTGACGCATGGTAAATCTGCAAATCACTACTAGCACCAAACTTAGCCTTGACGTTATCACCATGTAGCGTATCGCCTGTCATAGTGCCGCCAGCTTTAGGCAAGGCAGCATTGGCTGTGGTGGTAGTAGTTGTTAGTACAGCATCCCTTACAGCTACATCAACACCATCAAATGTAGAATTGGTAGTGATAGCACCTGTCATAGCTCCACCAGCTAAAGGTAGCTTAGTGGCAATGTTATTTGATACAGTAGTGGCAAACGCTGGATCATCACCTAACGCTGCTGCAAGTTCATTCAGGGTATTCATTGTAGCTGGAGCTGTGTCAACAAGAGCAGTAATAGCAGTAGAGACCGCACTTGCCGCGTTCGACTCTGAAGTTGCTGCATTGGTTGCACTTAATGCTGCTGCTGTTACATCTGTGTTAGTAGATACTACGTCAGCGTTAGTTAACACAACATCCGCATGGGTCGACACTACATCAGCATTAGTTAATACTAAATCCGCTGCTGCGTCATCTTCACTCGACTGTGCTGCAGTAGCACTAGTTGCTGAATTGTTCGCACTAGTTAAAGATTCTGCTGCCTTAGTAGTAGCGGTGGCTGCTTGTGTGGTCGCTGTAGCTGCCTTAGTAGTAGCGGTGGCTGCTTGTGTGGTCGCTGTAGATGCACTACCTGCACTAGCTGTGGCACTACTAGCACTAGCTGTAGCTGATGTAGCTGCGTTAGATTCACTGGTAGCTGCATCATCTTCACTAGACTGTGCATCTGTAGCACTAGAGGTTGCACTAGAGGCACTCGCAGTCGCACTGGAAGCACTCGCAGTGGCTGAGGATTGGCTAGCGGCTGCTGCACTCTGGGATACTAGAGATGCTGCTTCTGCTGTCTCTGCATGTACTTCTGCTAACTCTGCATTAGTCTCAGCAGTCTCAGCATTGGTCTCAGCAGTCTCTGCATGTGTCTCTGCAAGCTCTGCTGCTGTCTCTGCAGTCTGTGCTGCGGTTGCACTGTTGGCTGCTGCGGATGCACTACTAGCTGCGTTAGTCTCACTATTAGATGCTGCACCTTCGGATGCTAGTGCATTGGCCTCTGCGGTCTCCGCTGCTGTCTTTGCAGCTACTGCATCATCGATACTACTAGATATCAATAATAAGTTTTCATTAGTATCACTTGCAAAAACACCACCTAGGGCGAGTCCATCTGATGTACTAGGCATAATATCCCCTTAAATTAAATTGCTTGAGAATACAGAGCGTAAGTTTGCCCCACGGGACAATCGCTGCTTCTCTTCTTTGTTTAGTGTTAATATTTCATTGTCAAACAGCTTGCCATAGGTATCTGCTGCTGTCATATCGGATAAGTAAATACTTGCATACTTCAATGCACCAAACAAGAAGGCTTTCTCATTATCATCTCGTAACCAATTGTATATCTCTGTACTGGCACCTGTTGTGAGTGCATCTAACGCAAATAAACGTCGATAGTAGTGTAATTCGTACACCTCAGCCTCTAGTATAGCAGGGTATAATTTTAGGTATGAACCCTTACGTGTGAAGTAACGGTAGCTTGGCTTAGCTAAATCCTGATCATCAAACACAGCTAATTCTACACGATCATTGTATACTTCAAACTTATTATCTGCCTTGACTTTACTTAGGCGAATAAGTTCTGTGAAGTTACCAGGGATAGGTAGTTGGTTAGTTGTAGCATTTATGGTACTAACAGTAACATCCACCGTTGTCTCTAGTGGTGGTATACGTAGTTCACGGTAAGCATTATCAGCCGCTTTCTGCATGAAGGAACCGATCAAGTTGTTTGATACTACATCTTCATCACGGTTTAACCAGTCACGCACATCATCAATTAGATTGATTAGTGCAGGATGGGCCACTTTGTATGCTGCATATGTACTGTCTGATGTATTAGGTATTGTTAAAGCCATTTCCCTCTCCTTAAGTATTCAAGAGAAGCTTTGGATACTCGCTCTTAAGTATTTGTCTAATTTTCCGACCATTAGCCGGGTGGTGCATGAAGTCTGGTGCATGTATATCAAGACCAAACTTTTGTAGAATTTCTATAGCAATGATATCTGGTATCGTGGCTATCTTACGGTAGTTCTTAGACTTACCATGTACATCTTGGAATTCCCTATCAAGAGCTACTTGCTCAATGATACCACTTATATCTTGTGATACTTGTGTTTTAAAAGAACTTCCATCAAAGATTATTTTGTCCTTCAGACTCATCATCATCTCCAAATTAAAAAAGCCCCACAGGTAAAACTTAATTTACCTGCAGGGCTATAACTACAGTATTTCTACTTAGTTAAACCAACAATGATGCCAGAACCTTTAGGGTTACGACATTCTAGGGTACACTCTTCAACCATTAGGCCGACAGTAGAGTCACCTTGCTGACCTACGTCTACTTCCTGCATAGGACGTAGAGTAGAGATGTTCCACCACATTGGATCATAGATCAAAGCAGTAGAGTCAGCGGCAGCGAAACCAGATGCATCAGTAGCACCAGTTACTTGCTTAGGTGCTAGACCCATCAAGTAGTTAGGTACAACCATGATGTCACCGAAGTCAGACATGTACATCTCAACTGATTGACGTAACTTACCGTCATCAATAGAACGACGTGCGTTACCTACAGAACCAGCTCCAGTAGAAGTAGTTGCACCAGCAGCTTGTGCCTTAGCAGAGAACTCACGACGTAGAGAAGGCGATACCATTAGCTTAGTGGCTTTACCACCAGCTTCATAGATCTTCTGCATAGTTTCGTCAACCTGAGATAACTCAAGCTTACCGAAGGTAACAGCGTTAGTACCAGAAGCTGCAGCAGGAAGTACAGTAGCACCACCAGTAGCAGATACAGTACCGTCACCGTCGCCAGTGCCAGCAGTAGTAGCAGCACTAGTTACGTTACCAGCGTCTACAAATGACAAGAAGCCAGCTGCACGACGGATAGCACCACCAGAGTTAGCACCTGCATCAGTACCAGCAGCGGTAGAACCGCCAATGTAGCTAGTTGCATGGATGTCGAAGTCACGACGCATTTCTGTGCCACGCTTCTTCAGTTGATAAGAATACTCATCAGCTACACCAGCTTGATCTACAGCACGTTTAGTGCCAGAAACCTTAAGTTGCTTAGAGTTGATTTGAGTATAGTTGCCTAAACGAGCACGGGCATCTGGGTTCTGGAAGGTAGAACCGATGTCAGTTCCTTCAGCAACAGTAGACTGTCGAACAGTATCTAGTTCGTCAGTATTCCATTCATGAAAGATTGCAGTCGCTTTGTTTTTACCGATTGAAGAAGTAAACGGAGTCTCATCACGAGTAATCATCGAGATAAAGTTCGCCAAGTCTTCCTTTTCGGTAGTAGCGGCAGCGTTCTTGCCCTTAGGGCCAGTAGAAGTATAATTAGCCATTTTGCTATTTCCTATTAGATATTAAAATTTAACTTAACGACCGTTGAGTAAAGAATTATGCGCAGTTTATGTATCTTGGTAAGAAGTCGTAACCTCCATCTCCATACATATGATTCACATCCATCTAACGTTGCAGAGTTGAGAACAGCCTCTGGTCAAATTACTGTTCTCTCTTCTGTAATTACTTTGTAGGTAGGGGGTTATTAACCGCCATCTAGTAATTAGGTTTATAGT
>Ga0307995_1000501_pt1 | contig 27016 bp, 28 predicted proteins | sample EllFjometagen262_FD_203132 | JGI IMG/M metagenome (GOLD analysis project Ga0307995, IMG submission 203132) | Marine microbial communities from Ellis Fjord, Antarctic Ocean - #262 | ecosystem: Environmental > Aquatic > Marine > Unclassified | place: Southern Ocean | collected 2014-11-02 | reverse complement strand
TATCTACTAGACTAATGAATGTATGATATTCAAAACTTTTCTTCTTACTGGTAAATTTTTCAATAGGGATATGCTTATTGATGTCTGGCATAAAGCCAACTTCTTCAGTTATTTCACGTTCCAATCCCTGCAATGGGCTTTCATCGCCTTTAATTTTTCCTCCAACAAACGCCCATGTATCTCCGTGGCTTGCCTTAGCTCGTAGAAGAAATAAGTATCGCTTAGTTGAAGTACTAAAAAAAATAGTACCTATGCTTGTGTTCATATTATTAAAGACCAGTCTCCTGCCTTGTACTCGCCCTCATAACTTTTAACCCAACTATTATCGTTCCATTTATATTGAATACCAGTGGTGGTGTTTGTCATATATTCTATACCCTGCTCACTACTAGAATCAAACTTAACTTCCCATTTATTGCCGTCATACTCGATAATGTCGTTAGCACTTGCGACAAAGTCAGCACCTGCGGCGCTTTTCCACGCATCTGGCCCGTCTGTATTTGAACTTTTGCCAATAGCGTTAAGGATAAGATAGCGTTGTCCAGCAGCCGCGGCGCCGAGCCCAGATCCTGGTGCATTGTTAAGTGGATTAATAATTTTACTTACCGCGCCTATTGTGTTGGTCGGTGCAGTGTCACTATTGATAGTAAATAGGAGTTTGTAATCATCAGAAGGATGTAATGCTATTGTTCCTATAACTTCAGATGAGCCAACCTCTATCATAACTTGACTAATTCCAGGTTGTAGTTCTCCATACTGGTTGATAACAGCCGCCCATGACGCATCATTAGCACCCACTTTTGTTGGAGGGTCGTTCAATGGGCTGTAATCTACTTTATTAGTTACAGTTTCTTCGTTGTGTAATATTTGTATAGTTGACCCTATTAATAAAATACCAAAGTTCATAGGCGTAAACTTCATACGTTCTCCAAGCAATATGTCCCTATCAATAACACCATCAGCTATACTTCCGCTCTCGTCATATATGCTAGCAACAATCTTTTGTATAACGCCTAGTTTCTTAACTCTAGCTGGTGATGTTAGCCAAATTGGAACATCAAATGTTAGTGTTGCAATGTCAATTGCATCGTCTACGCCAACCGGTATAGCTCTACTACTCCACTGTGTTTGTGTTAACTCAATATAGCTTAAACTAGTCCAGTCTAAATAGTTGTCTGTGCTTTGTATCTCAAGAGCAGGATTAAATAACACGAGTATTTGCTCTAGTAACTGCAACTTTTGGGTAGTGTTGCTAGTCCAAATATCTACACTCATTGACAGTTTATAAGGAACTGGCATTAGCCGTTCTACTGTATAAGCGTTTCCTTGGGTCGCAGTGTACTCACCAGTGTCTTCGTCATATTTGCGCATACGTATATGCTTTTTGTCGACAAATGTAGGGTCTTGTCTACGCTCTGGCATATATTCCATAGCAGCCACGTGGCAACTAATCATAGGAGTTGGGATTACTTTATTCTCTGAATTTTCGCGAATAATATTCGAAACAGTGCGTGTTGCGTCACCATATTTAACAGGCACTGTTACTAATGTAATGTTGCCGTCTCTATCCTTGCCATATTCAACTTGAAAATTTGAAAATGCACGAATAAATTGCAACAAGAACCTTCTAATTTGTTCGTCGTAAAAAAATGTTTGTGCCACTTATTTTCCCTTTATTCTTGATTGAGTTTGCAATTAATTACAAATTCAGAAATTTCATTAATTTTAATTGACATTTAATCTTCCTTAGCTGATAGGATATCACTTAATCCTTGGCGCTGCGGCGTAGTCGTGTTATCGTCTCTTGTTGTAATTTTATTATTATTAATAAACCCATCACGTAGTGTATTGCCAGTTCCCGGCGTTAGTTTGCTGCGGACATCGTCTTCTACTTTAATCCAGCGGCTTCCGCCAAATCTAAATAATCTGTTTGGCAAATAGTCTAGTCGTAGTATATAGTCTCCTTCAAGTGCACCGCTAGGAAAAGCAGTTCCCATGGTTATTGGCTCTCCGTTTGGTGCTAGCCCGTCACCAACTAGGTATCCACTATAAGCGTTAACATTTTCAGGACTAATCCTCGAGCTACTAGCATCAATTAATTCACTGTCTGAAGTAATAGATGTCTCATCTGCATTATGCCCAGTAGGCTCTAATGGCTTTCCTGTTGAATCTGCAGGAACAACGTAATATTTACTAACGTCATAACCGCTCTCTGGTACCTCTACTTCTGCCTGTTCAACAACCTTATCAGTTATTTCAAGCTCTTTCTTATACGTGCTTAGTAAGTCACGCAATGTAGCACCTGTAGACTCGCCAGTGCTTTCGTCAAGTTGTATCTTATTAAGGATATCGTTGTATTCTTGACTGTCTACTAGTGGAGTAGCCTTAACACGCCATAAATGCGGATACCATGTTGGGCTATATCCCTCAGTTGGCTTTGTTCCTTCTTGGACTACGTAGTAGCGTTTAAGTGCCACCTCGACGCTAGTGTCTAAAGAATTATAATCTTTGAGATGAGGCAATTCCAAAACATCACCAGCCATAAGTCTGCGCCCAATGATGCGATCCATATCCTGCAAGTGAAATGTTATGAATAAGGTATCATTCTGCAAGAATAGCCCAAATTGGCTTAGGTCAAAATCTGTATCAGCAACATTATAGATGCCCCGCATATTATACACGTCTTGACTGTACTTTCGGTCTCTATTCTCTAAGAATAAAAAATCTTGTATAGCTAAAGGGTCGTCCGTCGCTGATTGGGGCTGACTTTTATCCAAACTTACCCCTTGGTCTAAAATACCAAGGTATTTGTGCACATTAACTCCAGTTCCGCCAATAGTAAACATTTCTGATATTCGTCTATCAAAAAATTTAAAATCGTTAGTATGAGTGCCGTCTTTCCATAGCGATAATCTTGGCATTATTAATCCTTACTTGTATAGTATTTATTGTATTAGAACCGGTAGACACTTGCATTATATATGCTATAATGAAGTATAAGTTAGAAACAAGCAGGAGACGACATTATGTTTAATGTTGATTTAGGTGGAGTTGAGCTACAGAACCAGAAGGGTTTGTTGCGGGTTGAACGCACTGGTGACAAGATCAATCTTGTCTTTGAAGGCGACAATGGTGGTGAGTGTTTTCTCACTGCAAGTGCCATGCGTGATGGCGATGTTTGGACTGTTGTAGAAGAACCTGCATGATGGAACAAATGATTTTTGATTTCTACTCAAAAGAGCAAATACCGATAACTACCCTGCAACGTGAGTGGGTTGAGTTGGTAGCACACGAAGCTATTGATAACCTAGATGTTGCTGATATAATGGGTCTAATTGAAGGAATGGAAGAATATTATGGCAAATTTGATAAAAGCACGGCGTAAAAAAGCACCAACTACACGAGCACGCAAATCTGGAGCCGGCGCAGTTGATTATAAAAAAGGCTATCGTACATTTGTTAGGCTATTTAACACAGCCGTTGAAACAAAAGACTCAGGTGCGATTATTAAAGGTTATATCCGTAAAGCATATAGCAAGGAAAGCGCACAGGCTATCCTAAAGCATCCTGAATGGAAATGGAATACCCAAACCGGGGCGGCCTGGTGCTATTGGGCATCTGTTCATATAGATAAGCCATTTGCTCAAGGTGATAATGGCGTGTGCAGCCCTGCTAAGAATGATGAAGATGATTATAGCCAGAGCACAAAGTATCATACCGATAAATTTGATGCGCTAGTAGAAGCTGGTATGAGTATTGTTAAGGAACAGAAAGCTGAAGAAGCAAAGAAAGCCAACATATATACTCCTAGTATCCAAGATCGCATGGCAGAGCAACTTAGTGATATTATTGCCGAGTTTGATGAGTTGATTGATTTACAGCCCAGTAAAGACGTTCCAAAGATGTTTGATTGGCTAACCAAGCATACCGTTGCACAAGCGCATATTAATAAGATTCGCGCCTATTACGAGCCTATCCATGCTGAGTATAAATTGCTTGCCAGTATGCCTACCACTGCTAAAATTAAGAAAATGAGTGAAGAAGATCGTGACGAGTGGGAACAAATTGCTGAAGCGTATTCATTCCTCTCTAAGGATGATATTAAGTGTTACCTAACGTGGTTCGACACCCTGTTTGCTGACTTGGATGTGTATGCTAATGTTAAGAAGCAAGCACGGAAGTCGCGTGTTAAAAAAGCACCTAGTGTAGAGAAGCTAATTAGTAAGCTAAAATACAGTGCCGAAGACGCTCGTTATAAGATTGTCAGTATTAGTCCCGCTGATATCATCGGCTCACAAGAGCTATGGGTGTTTAACACAAAAAACCGTAAGCTGGGAAAATATGTAGCTGAATCTCACCAAGATTTAACTATTAAAGGAACTACCTTGCTAAATTTTGATGCAAAGCAAAGTGTACAGAAAACATTACGCAAGCCTGCAGAGCAACTAAAGGCGTTTGGAAAATCTGGCAAGGTTGCGCTGCGTAAGTTTCTTGGGGATATCAAAGCTACGGAGACTAAGATGAACGGAAGGCTAAACGAACACACAGTATTACTAAAGGTTTCCTAATAAATACAATATAAGGAAACCACAATGGCTGTAGACTTAACAACACTTAGAAAAGACATACAAGATTATATCTATTTCCGATTAGCTGGGGATATGATAGATGTTGAGCTTGATCCATCACATTACGACATGTGTATTAATCAATCTCTCAAGAAGTATCGTCAAAGAGCGCAAGCGTCAGTTGAAAGCAGTTATGTGTTTTTGCCCATTGTTGCAGAACAACAAGAGTATATACTACCAGACGAAATTCAAGAAGTGAGACAAGTTTTCCGCCGCAGTATAGGCAGCGGTAGTGATTCTGGACAACAGTTTGAGCCATTTGAAGCGGCATTTGTCAACACATACCTATTACAAGCAGGTAGAGTTGGTGGGCAAGCTACTTACGAAATGTATTTTCAATACCAAGAACTAAGCGCAAGAATGTTTGGTGGCTTTGTAAACTTTGATTGGGATAGAGTAAACCATAAAATTACATTACTTCGTAAGTTTGACGCAACTGGTGAACAAGTGGTATTATGGACTTATAATACTCGACCAGATACTACGTTATTACAAGATCATAAAACACAACCATGGATACAGGACTATTCATTAGCATTGGCTAAGTTCACATTAGGTGAAGCCCGAAGTAAGTTTAGTACAATAGCAGGCCCACAGGGTGGTACTAGTATGAATGGTGATACACTTAAAGCAGAAGCACAAACTGAGATGCAACAACTAGAAATTGATCTTAAGAACTATGTAGATGGTTCAGATCCTTTGTCATTTATCATCGGCTGAAGCAGTACACAACAAAATCCACAACTAATTCGGAAAGGTAAATTCCGTGGAAGAAGAGTACGAGTTGCAGGAACACGAAAATCCTTCAAAAACATTAACACCTTCGAAACATCACCATCCTCTTAGTTGGCGGCTGAAGTGGGCATCATCTTTGGTGATAATCATTGCAATGATCATGACAACTAACGACATGTATCCGTGGAATATGTATGTACAGTTTATCGGCGTCAGCGGCTGGCTGTGGGTTGCAATTCTTTGGAACGATCGTGCGTTAATTGTAGTTAACGCTGTGGCATGTGCTATTTTCCTAAACGGTATAGTAGCATATCTTATTAAAATAATCGGTTAAATACTGTATGAGATTATTAGAACTAGAGCATATAGAAACTCCGGCGCTTGGCCAGGTAATGAATCCTACGCTGAAGTAGTCCTCAACTTTTTATTGGACAACAAGTAAATTTATGTTATAATACATACATGACTATTGTAGGAATTATAGGACTCATAGGCGCCGGCAAAGGAACTGTTGGTGATATGCTTGTCGAGCAAGGCTTCAAACACGAGAGTTTTGCAAAATCACTCAAAGATGCAACAGCCTCAGTATTTAATTGGGACAGGGAATTGCTCGAGGGTGCGACTGTTAAGAGCAGGCAATGGAGAGAGACTGTTGATGATTGGTGGTCTGAACGGTTAGCTATTCCAGATTTTAGCCCCCGGCTAGCATTACAGTTAATGGGTACTGAAGTTTTCCGTAATCACTTTCATCAAAATATATGGATACTAAGTATGGAGTCTAGAATCGTAGATTCCAAAAATAATACAGTAATAACAGATGTTCGATTCCCTAACGAGGTTTCTATGGTACGAAGACTAGGCGGAGTAGTTGTGCGTGTTAAGCAGGGAGATGATCCGGACTGGTTTGAATTAGCAGCATCTAACCCGGAAGGGATGCCTCAAATCTATCCAGACATCCATGCTAGTGAGTATAGTTGGGCTGGGGTTACGCCTAACTATCTTATTACAAATGATAGTTCTATTGAAGAGCTACAACTAAGTGTTACAAGTCTTCTAGCAGATCTCCGCGATTCCAACCAGTAACACTAATTTCCACATTACAATTTAAACATAGCGTTATTAAATTCATTGAGTTAATGTGCTCACGATTCCCATCTACATAAAATACTACTAATTGTTCTTGCAGCGTCGGCTTATATCCGCAATTTTCGCATGTATGTTTCATCCTGTATCCCGCCATAAACCAACGTGGATGCTTTGGCAGACGTTCTTTTTTTTGTTTTTTCCAACACGACTCGCACAACCTCCTATAGTGAATTTTTCCCTTGCGGTGATAATTCACAGCACATGGAATTGAATTACATTGGATACATATAGGACGCATAGTAGTATTTACACGAACCTTTAAAGGGTGCTTGCAAAACAAGCTATTTCAGAGCATATCGATAAATACCGTAACAGAGATCTCTTATATTGAGGATATAAAACATGGCATTAGTATCACCAGGTGTTGAGGTAACAGTAATTGACGAAAGCCAATATGTACCTTCAGACACAGGAACAGTCGCAAGCATTATAATTGCTACGGCATCAGACAAAAATACCGGCGCTGGTACAGGAACCGCCGCAGGAACCACAACCGCAAATGCTGGTAAAACTTATCTTATCGGTAGTCAGCGCGAGCTTACTACTACGTTTGGTAATCCAGCCTTTTACCAAACTGGCGCAGGAACTCCTATACACGGATATGAAATTAACGAGTATGGGCTTATGGCAGCATACAGCCTACTAGGCGTAAGCAACAGAGCATACGTAACTCGTGCAAATATTGACCTTGCAGAACTAGCATCGAACACAGGCCGCCCAACTGGCGCACCAACTAATGGTACTATTTGGTTAGATACCGGATCAGATAGCCGCTGGGGTGTCTTTGAATGGAACCCAAGCACAGGCGCATTTACTAATAAGGTACCACGGGTTATCACCCTTGCCTCAGATTTAGATACTGGAGTTCCAAAGACTTCAATTGGCGCAATTGGTGAATATGCAGTAGTAGCAACAAATACAAGTAATCCCGTATATTATAAGAACCGCAGCAATGCGTGGGTATTAGTTGGTGGTAGCACATGGCAGACAAGCTGGGCGTCTATCACAGGAACAGTAGCAAGTCCTACTCTAGTTAACGGCAACACTATTACAATTAATAGCACAACCGTTACACTGAGTGGCACGACAGTAACTGCACTAGCATCTAGTATTACTAGCGCCAGCATTACTGGTGTTACGGCCGCAGCAGTTAACAACAAGATTGAGATTTATGCTACAAGTTCTGCAGCTAGTGACGGCTCAACCACAGATGGTAAAATTATACTTGCTAATGCTAGTGGCACAATCCTAAGTGCCGGCGGATTAACAGCAGCAACATATGCTTGCCCACTAATTCAACAGAGTGCACATTACACAGTTCCAGAATGGAAAAGTACAGACACAGTATCACGCCCAGCTGGTAGTATTTGGGTTAAAACAACTGCAAGCAACCTAGGTGCACAATTAGACACTTCTTATTATAACACAATAACTTCTCAATTTGATGGCATAAGTGCACTATTATATGAGAATGACCAAACTGCTAATAAAAATTTAGACACAACCGGCGGTAAGGCAATTTTAGTTGGAACTTATTATACCCAATATGACGTAACTGAAAACGACACAGCAACTTATAAAATATTCCGTAGATATGCTACGGGTATTATGGAAGTTACTGGTAACATTAATGCAGCTAGTCCAATATCAGCATCTGAGACATTTACACTCAGTACAAGCGCAGCAAATAGTACTGCAATGTCTAGCCCTACTACAGTTACAACAACAGGCACAACATTATTAACACTAGCTAGTGATATTAATGGTGCTAACGTTGCTAATGTTAGTGCTGAAGTTACAAGTGACGGCTATTTAAAATTGACACACGCATTGGGCGGAATCATAGTTGCTAAAGATACAAGTGGCACGCCACTTGCTGATGCAGGATTAGTTGCAGCTGTCACATCTGGCCAGATACGTGCAGGTAATAGCAGTGACTTAATTATTAGTAACTGGGTTGCACCAACATACACAGCAGCTACAAGTTCACCAACCGCTGATCCAGTAGACAACAGTTACTGGTACCATACTGGATTTGAAGTTGATGTTATGATCCATAACGGTACTATTTGGAAAGGTTATCAGAATGTAACCGATGCACGTGGTTTTGATCTTAGTCTCACTGATCCAAGTGGTGTTATTATTAGTACAACTGAGCCAACTACGCAGAGTGACCAAACTGCATTAGTTGTTGGTGATTTATGGTTGGATTCAAGTGATCTTGAAAACTATCCGATGATTTATCGTTATCAACTTGATAACGGCGAAAATGCATGGGTATTGATTGATAACACAGATCAACTAACAGAAAATGGCATCCTGTTTAATGACGCTCGCTTTATGGGTGATACGACCACAGATGTCGTCACTGGTACAGTGTCAACAACCAAGAGTTTACTAACAAGTGACGTAGTTGATATTGATAAACCAGATCCAGCAATTTACCCGCGTGGTATGCTGCTGTTTAATACACGGAGAAGTACATACGGTGTTAAAAAATTCCGTAGTAACTACTTTAGTCGCACAAACTTTAGCAGCACAACACTTTATCCAACACTTCCAACAGAGAAGGATGCGTGGGTAACAGCTAGTGGCAACAAAAATGACGGTTCACCGTACATGGGCCGCAAGGCAGTGCGTAGTGTTGTTGTAGCAGCAATGAAATCAGCAATTGATTCTAGTGAAGAACTACGTGAAGATAGTAGAGACTTCAACCTCATCGCAGCCCCGGGGTATCCAGAACTTATTGCGAATATGGTAAGCCTAAATAACGATCGTAGAAATACAGGGTTTGTTGTTGGTGATACTCCAATTAGATTATCGGCCTCAGGTACAGCGATCCAGAATTGGGCAACTAATGCGTCATTAGCTGCTGATAACGGCGAAGTTGGCCTTGTAAGTAGTGATGCATATTTAGGTGTATTTTACCCATCAGGGCAGACAACAGATTTAAATGGCAAAACTATTACGGTCCCAGCAAGTCATATGATGCTAAGAACAATTGCACGTAGTGATGATCAAAGTTATCAATGGTTTGCTCCAGCTGGAACACGCAGGGGGTTAGTTGATAATGTTACATCCATTGGTTATGTCAATAGTGCAACAGGTGAATTTAATGTTGACAATGTGCGTGAAAGCGTAAGAGATACACTTTATTCAAATAGAGTGAATCCAATTACATTCTTTAATGGAACTGGCATTCTTAACTATGGTAATAAGACACGAGCAGCAACCACAAGTGCACTGGATCGTATTAACGTAGCAAGGCTTGTTGCTGTTATGCGTAAGACAATTCAACGCACAGCGTTTGGTTTTGTATTTGAACCAAATGATAAGATTACAAGAGACGAACTCAAAGAGCAGATTGAGCAGTATATGAATGATCTGGTTGCAAAACGCGGTATTTACGATTATTTGGTTGTTTGTGATGAATCAAATAATACAAATGACAGAATTGATCGTAATGAACTATATGTTGATATAGCAATTGAACCAACAAAGGCTACGGAATTTATATATATTCCAATCAGACTTAAAAATACAGGTGAGATTGCAAGCGGCAGTATAGCCTCTTCAAATAGCGTTTAAATAGCGTAGAAAGCAGAAATTAATGGGGGGTATACAGTTTACCCCCCATTTTTATTAACGCATAACAGATAAATACTTTTATAAAAGAATTACAGGAGTCGGACAATATGTCAGTTTCATCACTAACAAAATTTACTGTACCATTAGACAGTGATCAATCAGCAAGCTCACAAGGCTTGCTTATGCCAAAACTTAAATACCGCTTTCGTGCGTTATTTGAGAACTTAGGCGTGTCTACTCCACGTACGGAATTAACTAAGCAAGTAATAGATATTACTCGACCTAGCGTTACATTTGAAGAAATGGAAATTCCAGTTTATAACTCACGTGTTTACCTAGCAGGCAAACATTCTTGGGAGCAAATTACTGTTAACTTTCGTGATGATGTTAATGGCGCTGTAAGTAGACTACTTGGTGAACAAGTACAGAAGCAGTTTGACGTCATGGAACAAGCTAGTGCCGCGTCAGGAATTGACTATAAGTTCATTACACGTTTTGAAATATTAGACGGCGGAAACGGTGCCAGCGCAGCAAGTGTACTTGAGACTTGGGAGTGCTATGGTTGCTTCCTAACAAACGTAAACTATAATGACCTTAATTACGCATCATCTGAGGCAGCAACTATTACTGCTCAAATCAGATTTGATAATGCTATCCAGTCACCAATTGGTGATGGCGTTGGCGCAACAGTAGCGCGAACACTTGGTTCAGTAGTAACAGGGTAATATCTCCAAACACAAATACAATAAGCCCTCCTGGTATGGGGGGTTTTTTTGTGGATAAATACTAGATAGGAGACGTATCTTGACTAGCGTTAATACTGTTTTAAATGCACTAGCTAAAGGAGATCAGATTAAAGATTTCCAACATGCATCTAGATTATTTGTAGACAATAACTACGAATTACAACCTCGCTACCAAAATTTATTTGCGGTAGTTTTCAATTTCACACCACAAGCAGCTCAGATGTTTAATAGTGTTGAAAAGATGGAAATACCTATGCTAATTAAGACAGCAGGGTTGCCTAGCTTTAGTGTCGATGTGCAAACGCATAATCAGTACAATAGAGAGGTGCACAGTCAACATAAAATACATTATAATCCTATAAACATTACATTTCATGATGACCAGCATGACCTAATTCGGAGCTTCCTGCATAGCTATCAAAACTTTTATTTCAAAGATAGTCAGTACTCTCAAAGCGCCGGCGCCTACAGCACAAACGATAGGTATGCTGGATATAAAGATAGTCAATGGGGCCTGGCAGAAGGACAAGGCAGATTTTTTAAAGACATTAGAATTTATAGTATGTACCAGAAGCGGTTTGCTGAGTATACTCTAATTAATCCTATGATAACTTCATTCGGTCACGATAATCATTCGTATGCATCAGGCCAATTAATGGAACATAATATAGGAGTAACCTATGAAACGGTTAAGTATGCAACAGGGTTTGTTAATAATATAAATCCAAAAGGTTTTGGCACAATACATTATGATACTACACCAAGTCCACTTGGGCAATTTGGTGGGTTATTAGAGGACACTGTATTATTCCAAGGCGGCCTACTTGATACTGCCGGTTCTATTGCAAAAGACCTGTTCAGTGGTAATATATTAGGTGCAGTAATTAAAGGCGGAGTAGTTTTTAACGAGGTTAAAAACATTGATTTGGGCGCAGTATTAGAAAAAGATGGAACCCGTATAATAGGCTCCATATTACGTGGGGAAAATCCATTTAATGATATTATTGTGCCAACTACGCAAGGAAGTACAACACTAACAGGGTCCGGCCGCCCTAACCGGATTAATACTGTGGATAGAACTGTAAGACTTCCCACTAGTAATAAGGTAGTTAGTAATAATCAAGTAATTACCACATCAACGTTTGCTAACTCACTTGGCGACATAGTTAACTCAATTGGTAATGCAATCGCAATACCAGCCAATGATGGCACGACCTCGACGCCAAATAAATTAAGCGACAATTTTGCTAATTTATTTAATGGTGGCACACAAACTAACACAAAGAATCAACGACGTCTAGAGTTAGAATCTCAAGTGGACAGAGTAACTACTAGAATAGATAACCAGCGTAACCTTGGTAATATTGATCCTAGTGCGTTAAGAGAATTACAACTACTAAATGAACGCCTTGACTTAGAATTTGGAAAGACAATTTAATGGCAATTGATACATCAGTACCTATAATTAATCCAGATAACTCTATAGATGAGAAAGTAAAACAGTATTTTGAAGAATATTTTGAAGAAACGGTAACTGTTAATCCAAGTGAATATGATGTAGTTAAGGCATTTTTTAGAGCTAAAGATACAACAGGAATTAATGAAGACGCCATCGCTGCAAATACTGTTGCTGTTTTGATAGCAGCAAGCAAAATGGGTGTATATCCACAGGATATTATTGACAAGATAGATACACCAGATTATCAAAAGACATTGGGGCTAGTGTTTAATTTATCTAGATCAGGCACGAGTCTAATCGGGTACAAACTTCCAGTTATTCCGAGCGCAGAGAATAATAGACAAGTAGCACCATGAGCTGCTGTGACATGATAGAGTTAGGGAAATAGAATGCCTAACTGGGCTAATGGATTATATGAAGTTGCTAACCCTAGCAAATATGCAGGCAATAAGCCTCCTCGCTACAGAAGCAGTTGGGAACATGCTTTTATGCGTTTTGCTGATAATCACCCAAGTATTATAAACTGGGCAAGCGAGTCGATACGAATACCTTATCGTAATCCCCTAACAGGCAAGCAAAGCATTTACGTTCCTGATTTTTTTATAATGTATCAAAGTAAAACTGGATCTAAGCGAGCCGAGCTTATTGAGATTAAGCCGTCAAGTCAAACAAGATTGGGCGTAAAGACAAGTCAGCGTGATAAACTTGCAATCGCCATCAATCATGCCAAATGGGAAGCGGCAGCTAAATGGTGTAAACACAAAGGTGTGCAATTCCGGATCGTAACTGAAGCAGATATCTTCCATAGTGGCAAGAAACGCTGATAAGTAATGGTAATATGAGAATACATGAACTAACAGAAGACTTTGCTGGAGACATAGAAGCAGAGTTTGGGGTTATACTTAATCTATACGGCAATGCTGAACAAGGTTATACCCTAAGTAGAATTGAAGTACCAAAACCCCTCCGAGGCAGTGGGATCGGTTCTAAAATTATGCAACGTATAGTTGACATGGCGGATGCACAAGGCGCAATAATAGCACTAACTCCAGACACAGCATTTGGCGGTTCTAAAGGTAGACTTATACAATTTTATAAACAGTTTGGGTTTGTGCCTAACAGAGGCCGCAATAAAGATTTTAGTTTCAGAGAAACGATGATCCGAACTCCGGAGAAAGCATAATGACAAAAAAACTTGAACAGCTCTTTGACCTTGATGATGAAATGCCCGAAGTAACTATTGGGGAAAATTATGAGCTCATTGGCATGAACACAGACAAAGAAGCTCCGAAGACACTACCACAAATCCAGGAAGCATTGTCAGCAGTAGATAAGATTGATGCCGCGTTGCCTACTATACGAGATTTAGAATCAAGTGACGCAGAGATGGATGATATTGCCGAAACAGCAAAAGCAACATTTCAGGACCTGATGGATTTGGGTATGAATGTAGAAGCGCGATTTGCTGGCGAAATATTTAATAATGCTAGTAGGATGCTAGATACGGCATTAAGTGCAAAATCACATAAAATTAATAAAAAGCTAAAAATGGTAGATTTGCAACTTAAAAAAGCAACCCTAGACCTTAGGATAAAGCAGTTAGATGGTGATAATTCAGTTGATGGAGAGGGCGTGGTAGTAGATCGTAACACATTATTAGCTGAAATTTTGGGCAAAAAAGTATAAATATAATATAGGATGATTATAATGAAGAGCTTTGTAGAATATCTCACAGAAGACGAAACCACTTATACCTTTCGGTTAAAACTTGCATGTGAATGCACGGATGAGCTACTGGATAAGATGGAAACTGTTCTTGAAAAATGGGAACTTAAGAGTTTAAGTAAGCCCAAGCGTACTCCTATCCAAGAGCACCCAATGGACTTCCAAACATTGCAAAATACGGAAGTGCATATTATGGATGCAGAGTTAACATACCCAGTAACAGCAAATCAGCTTTATCATTATCTAACTGAAATTATGGATATTCCAGCTAGTCATTTAGTTGTTATTAATAAAGATCATCCAGAAGAAATTGCACGGGAAGAAGCACTTAAAGAAGAAGGCGAAGAATATTCTGCCAAACTTGAAGATGCTGAATATAAAGACGAAAACAAACATGACGTTGCTAAAGTATTCGGTGATGAATATAATGAGAGCATGTTAAAAGATTTAGAAACTCGCAAGTACGAGTTTGCAAAGGAACAATAAAATGCAGATGCAAGATGTAATGAAACGACTACAGGGAATTGTAGAAGCGGGCTACGACAATGAAGATATGCAGCGTGGCATCGATGCAGCTGGAAAACATCAATTTGATGTATCTGAGGACGAAAGCGTCACACAAGTTGAAGAAGAAACAATTGAGCAAGACCAATCAGTAATTGAAGGCACAGAAATGGGCACAATTGGTGATGTTAGTGTTAAGCAGTTTGGCTCCGGTGACGACCAAGTAAGTATTCAGTTAACTGGTCCTGACGGTTATGTTCAGCTATCCAAAGAAGAAGCCGCACAATTAGCTGCACGTTTAGCAAATTGGGCTGGATCAAAGGATATCGCATATCCAGACCAATATGGTGAATCAGCAACTGAAGAAGGCATTGAAGAAGTTCATGAAGTAGAAGACGATAGTGATTATGCATTAGAAGAAATGCTTAAAATGGCAGGCCGTTCTGGTGTTTTAGGCATAGTTTCAGAAGGCACAAACGATCCGGTCTACGGAGGCGATGATCCTGATTCAGATGATCTTGATTCAGATGATCCTGAAGTTAAAGAGGCAGTTGTTACAATTCCAGTCCAAGAGCTTACGGATATTATGAAATTAGCAGGGTACGATAACTATGCTGAAAAGATTGAAGAGTATGCTAACGAGCCAGAAGAGCAATATATGGATGCCGAGGAGCAACTTATTGGTTTAAGTGGTGGATTAAATGGACCGAAGACTATGCATCCAACAGCCGCAGGCGGAGATAACGCCATGTCAGTAAGGGCACTTGATGTTGATAATGTTGACGAAACTTTTTACAAAGAGTATAAAAATATGATTGAGGAGCTTAAGAGCGAATAATTCTAAGCAGACTAGATCAATAAAAGACACTTATCCCCCTTGATTGGGGGATTTTTGTCGATAAATACAAGGCTAACGAAAATCGTTAGTTTATGGGGACTCAACCCCGTAGACCTAAAACGTCTTAAACTCATGAAGGAGAAAACAAATGGGAAGACCACTAAAAACAGCAAAAGCAGTTGACGGCAACGACAAAACTGGTGCCATCGGCGCACAAAGTATGGCCGGCCAACAGATCCAAATGATCGCTAGAGTTACTGGCGGAACAGCAAACAACACGTCAGTTGTTAATCAAAAGGGCACAAACCGTTTTAGTGTCACTACATCAGACGGAACAAGTATTGTTAGTCTAGTTGCAAAAGCAAGTGGTGCTATCGCAGTTGGCGAAGCAACACTAACAGCAACAGATAGTTCAAGTAAAACATATTATGTTACTAAACTTACAGCTAACCGCGCAACACTAACACAGTTTGGCGCCGCAACACATGAATTTGCAACAGGTGCAAGTGCAGTGTGGGTTGATGATCAAACTTCTGCAGTAGCGAATGTTTCAGTACAAATCGTAACAGCGTAATTTATTAATAAGAACCTCAACCGGTAAACTGGGGATCAAGGGGCATAGTTGCCACTACTACAGATACCTTAAAGGGAGAAAAAGATGAATATCGTTAATTATGTAAAAGACAGAGTAGCCGAGCGTACTAGTTGGGACGGCGGCGTTGTAATTGCAATTAGTGTATTAGCACTAATTGCTAGTCCTGTTATTAAATGGGTAGCGTGGGCAGGACTTGCTTACGGTATATGGGCTATTATTAAAAAAGACTAACAGATAACATTAATGTTATGTGATAAGGGCTAGTGAGTAATATCACTAGCCCTTATTTGTTAATAAGTATATTATATAGGAGTTAATGCAGCACATGCGTGATGAATATTTTTTACCATTTAATGACATGATTGTCAATACACGCAAAGAAACAGGCCATGCGCTACCGGAAAATGTTGAAGTTTATGTTAGTGCACTATTAGCGAGTTTTATCGATAAGCCAGATTTTTTACCAGAACGATCATTTGCTGAGGCGTATTCTATTCTAAATAATAAAGATTATACAAGCGCCAAACAATTAGGAGACACTTGTTTATTTTTAAGCGGAGTCTTTCCTAAGTACGGTTCGCGATATGGGTTAAATAAGACATATTATAGACATATTGGTAGTAGTAGTTACGGAATAGCTAGCGAACGACTACAACAAGATGTGTTTCAACTGTTGTCAAGACATTTTGATTTTATAGCAGAATACATACAAGTATCAACCAAACCAATAGTAACTTTAAGGATTTTTAATGAATCTTACACAAGATAGTTCGCTTGTAAAAAAAGCACACCAACGGCAGTCGTTTACAGAAGAAGAAATTTTAGAATTTGCAAAAAATGCAGATCCCGTGGATGGTGTGTATTACTTTATGAACAACCACTTTCATATACAACACCCAACGCAGGGCCAGTTGCTGTATAAGCCATATGACTATCAAATTAAATTACTACACACGTACCATGAAAACAGATTCAATGTTAACATGTTGCCTAGGCAAACTGGCAAAACAACGACAGCCGCTGGATATCTGTTGTGGAGGGCTATGTTTGTGCCTGATAGTATTATCCTTATTGCTGCGCACAAGTATGCGGGCGCACAGGAAATTATGCAACGTATACGATATGCGTATGAACTATGTCCGAATCATATTCGCGCCGGCGTCACAAGTTATAACAAAGGTAGTATAGAGTTTGAGAACGGTTCACGTATTATTGCACAAGCAACTACGGAAAATACAGGACGTGGACTGAGTATTTCGTTACTATACGCAGATGAGTTTGCGTTCGTTAGGCCCAGCATTGCTAAAGAGTTCTGGACTAGTATATCACCTACGCTGGCAACTGGTGGTAGTGCTATTATCACAAGTACTCCAAATAGTGATGAAGATCAGTTTGCTGAGATATGGCGATTAGCTAATAAGTGCTATGATGTTGATGGCAATGATACTGATGTTGGCGTTAATGGATTTAAGGCATTCCGCGCTTATTGGGAAGAACACCCAGATAGGGATGAGGTTTGGAAAGCAGAAGAATTAGGTCGAATCGGCGAGGAACGTTTTCGTAGAGAACATGGTTGTGAATTTGTTATTAATGATGAAACTTTAATTGACAGTCTCATATTGTTAGCATTACGTGGTGAGGAACCGTTATTTAAACAAGGCGTAGTACGTTGGTATAGAAAACCACAGCAAGATAAACTATATCTTGTTGCCCTTGACCCTAGTTTAGGCACAGGCGGCGACCCAGCAGCAATACAAGTATTTGAAGCACCCAGTATGATACAGGTGGCAGAGTGGTCACATAGTAAAACACCTATACCACAACAAATAAAGATATTACACGGTATATGTGAGTATCTAGCTGAAGAATCACGTTCAGAGCATAACGTATATTACAGTGTAGAGAATAATACACTTGGCGAAGCAGCACTTATAAGCATTGCAGATATAGGCGAAGAGAATATTCCTGGTATATTTTTAAGTGAAACTAGATCTCATGGCAATGCTCGGCGTTTCCGCAAGGGGTTTAACACTACGCAAAAGAGTAAACTTAGTTCATGTGCTAAGTTAAAAACACTTATAGAAACAGATAAACTAAAGGTAACTAGTAAGATGCTCGTGAGTGAGCTTAAAACTTTTATTGCTAACGGCACTAGTTATGCTGCGAAAAGTGGCGAAACTGATGACCTTGTAATGAGTACGATTCTAGCACTGCGGATGGCTACGCAGCTTAAAACCTACGTTCCAGACTTAGACGACCAATTACGGGATGGAAATGACTTTGCCAGAGACCCGATGCCTTTTGTTTTAATTTAATAAATACAGTATGAGCGTATTAGCACAAGACCTCCATGAAAAACTTCGCGGTAAATTTAACAGCCTTACGATGGGCAGGGATGACGGCGCCAAGACATTAGTGCCTGATGAAGCAGTATTTTTTGAATTTGAATTTACTGACAACGGAGAAGATTTTGGAAGTGTAGTAGTTAGTATACTAGATGAAGGTAGTCTTAAGATATACTTTAAGAATGACATTATTGATGGTGCAGGAAGTGGATCCAAGCGTAAATGGTATGACTTCCTAAAAGACCTCAGATACTTCAGCTCACGGAATATGATAAATTACGAAGCCAAAAACATCACAAAGACACGTTTAGACAAATCAGATTTTGATTTTTTGGTTGGTAAAAGTAATTCTAAGGATAAAGTTGCAATGGAAAGTAAATTATATGGTAGTAAACAAAAGAGCTACCAAGACCTAAATGGTGCCAGACTACTTGTTCAGCACCATAATACTGTAGATGAGGATAGGCAAGGGTCTCGCAGTAGAGATATTAAGGCCATCTACATTGAGAATAGTATGGGAGAACGATTCCGTTTCGAGAATAACTATTTACCGGGCGCCAGGGCGATGGCAAGACATATCAGTAACGGTGGTTATCAGAACGATGAGCATGGTGAACACATTTCAGAGATCATGGCAGAAATGTCTGAATTAAAGGGATTTGTCCGTAGTGTTAAAAAAGATGATTATGTAAGTGAGGACGCCCAAGACGTAATTGAAAAAGCAACTAGCCGTTATTATGGATTGAAAAGCACACTTGAGAGTGTTACTAAGCAACGAGGTTATATTGATTACTTCGAAAATTTTGAACCGCATGAAATTGAAGTAGATGAAGATGATGTTAATGATTTACGCACACGCCTAACACGAGAAGTATTTGATACTAGATTAGAAAATAGTCTGGGGGCAGTAAGCCGTGCAGTCAAGTTAAGTGAGAAAAAGACTGGAGATCACTTTAAAGATGTTAATTCATGGCTAGCCGCTGCGAAGGCAATGAAGGCTGAAGTTAAAGATGGTGATATGAATACACCAGACGCAGAGCATAAAGTTGCTGTCAAGGATGGTAAAGAAATTGGTGAGTGGTATTTTGAAAAAGAAGACCAAGAGGGCCATGGCGAAATGGGCATTGGTATGTCAGATCGCGGTGCTGACTCTGCAGATAGTATAGATAGGCCAGATTTTGAATTGCCGGCAACATTAGAAATGATGCCCGGCACGCCGGCGTATCAAGGTATGCAATTTATGGATAATCTTGGTAGACTTACCGCCGTCCTTAGGGATGTTGCAGATCGCGCTCAAGATGACAGTGTTGCAAACTGGGCAGGCAATATGGCAAATGAAATTAGTAGTGAAGACACTACGTTTGGTAAGAGAACAAAAGACGATCCAGATTATAAAGCAAATAAGATAAAGGCTATTTCACTTGCTAAGATGGCCCTTGCGCAAAGCAAATCAATAGCTGCTCAACCTGAGCCTAAACAAATTGAAGGTCCCAAAGAAGCAGTAGATCCAATGGAAGCATATGAAAATGCTATAGATGGTGTTGTTGAGGGCGGCTTTGATAAAGACGGCAGTTATAATACATCAGACGATGAAGCAAACGAATTTGATGAATATGAAAACGACGAAGAAGACGACAGTGATATGTCAACTAATGTTATTGTGATGATACGTGGCGACGAAACACAGAGTATTAAACCTAGCACAAAAAATGTTAATGATGCAAAAAGAGATGGTTGGAAAATTAAATATGCTCTTAACTCAGACGGCGCGATTGAAAGATACAACAAACCTATAGATCAAATTATCAGAGATGGTGATGAAGTTGTTGCAGAGACGAGTGGCGCCTTTAATAAAATGTCCGATGTTAAATTAAAAGCATGGATTAAGAAAAACGACACAGACGAACCAGATATTTCACCTGTGTTTGGTCAGCAAATCAAAGCGGCGTATCGTGAACTTAAAGCACGTGGCCTCAAACTTAACGAACACTCCGAAATGGACAGTTTCACAAATAATTTAAACTTAACGCCAGAAGAGGACGCTAAGATAGCTGCCGGACCAGATGTTTACGAAGCTGATGAAGCGTTAATGGACAAGTTGTATCGGCACTTTAGTGATGAAATGCCTTACGGAACACAAAAAGGCAGAGACGGTGATCCACATGAATATATATTTGATAAATTAGATGCCATGGGATTGATTAAAGAATCTGAAGAAGAAGACACTGTTAAAGAAGGAACATGGCATATTGCAGACGATATGTCTGGCCTTCAGGAACTTATAGCAAGCGGCCCTATCCCAGCAAAAGATGCGATTGATATAGTAGGAAACTATATTGGTGATGATGAACTATACGATGACCTTGGTGAATTAGCAGATAACGATCCGGATGCAGATGCAAGAGGTATTATTAGCGATTTTTTAGAGCAAGGAGATACAGATGTTCATGAAGAAGATGCAGTAGAAGAAGACGATATGGCATGGCTTAAGAAAGCAGCAGGCATTAATTCAGGCGCTAAGAGTAACCATGGAATTCACGAAGGTGAAGCCGGTTACCAAATTACACCAAGAAGTTTGGTAGCCCGTGATATTAGAAAACTCCAGGATATTGCTAAAAACTAAACTTTCACAACATAAACTTATACAAAGGGGAGCATTTATTGCTCCTCTTTTTTGTCAAAAAACACTCTTTTTATATTGACTGCTAAATACAGTTGTTATATACTGTAAGAGTTAAAGCAGTATGTATCTTAGGCATACAATACAGGCACATTTGGCAATTATAGGAGAATAGGCACAATGGCATCACTAGCAGAAATTCGAGCAAAACTAAAATCTCAAGATAATCGCAGCGACCGATCAGGCGGCGGCGATAACGCAATTTACCCACATTGGAATATTCCAGAAGGCTCAACGGCAGTTGTACGTTTCCTTCCGGATGCGGATGAATCAAATACTTTCTTTTGGAAAGAACGGCTAATGATTCGCTTGCCCTTTGCTGGCGTTAAAGGCGATATGAATAGCAAACCTTTACAAGTACAAGTTCCTTGCGTTGAAATGTGGGGCGATACTTGTCCAGTTCTATCAGAAGTACGGCCTTGGTTTAAAGACCCAACATTAGAAGATATGGGCCGTAAGTACTGGAAAAAGCGTTCGTATATTTTCCAAGGCTTTGTAACGGATAACCCACTAGTGGGTGATACTGAATCTGAAAATCCAATTCGTAGGTTTGTAATCTCACCAAGTATCTTTAACATTATTAAAGACGCATTAATGGATCCTGATATTCAGGAACTCCCTACGGATTATGATATGGGTTTGGACTTTCGTATTACAAAAACTACAAAAGGACAATATGCTGATTATTCAACAAGTAAGTGGTCACGCAAAGAGACTGCAATAACTGAAGTGCAACGTGCAGCTATTGATGTAAATGGTCTTTATACCCTTAATGATTTTCTACCCAAGCGTCCAAACGAAGTAGAACTTAATGCTATTAAGGAAATGTTTGAGGCATCTGTAGATGGTCAGCCATATGATGTTGAACGATTTGGGCAATATTATCGCCCATACGGCATCGATGCTCCAGCTGGAGCACCTGCACCTGCACCAGCGGTAGCAGTGGCAACTCCCGCTCCAGTAGCTGAAGTAGCTGAAGTAGCTGAAGAAGCAATTGCAGCACCGCCTGCTCAAGTAGCAGAAGCTGCACCAGAAGTAGTTGCCCCAGTAGCAACTCCAACTCCAGGGTCAGCTGGAGATAGCGGAGGTAAGAGTGCAGAAGACATTCTTGCAATGATTCGCAGTCGCCAAAAGGCATAATGTAGAGGAGGGAGGGCCCGGCCCTCCCTCCATACACTGAACCCGTTACAAACATATTTTAGAAAGGTGTAATACATGGCAAAACCATTTGACGTCAGCAAGTTTAGAAAAGATATCACAAAGAGTATTGACGGACTCAGTATTGGGTTCCATGATCCTACTGATTGGATCAGTACCGGCTCACTCGCACTTAACTACCTTATCAGTGGAGACTTTCACAAAGGGGTTCCTATGGGTAAAGTTACAGTGTTTGCCGGCGAATCAGGAGCAGGAAAGAGTTACTTTGCAAGCGGAAACATCGTTAAAAATGCGCAAGATCAAGGTATCTTTGTAGTATTGATTGATTCAGAGAACGCACTGGATGAGAGTTGGCTAAAAGCACTCGGTGTTGACACTGATGAAAGTAAACTGCTTAAACTAAGCATGAGTATGATTGACGACGTTGCAAAAACTATCAGTACGTTTATGAAAGACTATAAAGCGATGCCAGAAGAAGAACGTCCCAAGGTGTTGTTTGTACTTGATAGTTTAGGTATGATGATGACCCCAACTGACGTTAATCAATTTGAAGCTGGTGACATGAAAGGCGACCTCGGACGTAAGCCAAAGGCGTTAACATCACTGGTGCGTAATACAGTCAATATGATTGGTAGTTATAACGTGGGTATTGTTGCCACTAACCACACTTATGCATCACAGGATATGTTTGATCCAGATGATAAGATCAGTGGCGGGCAGGGTTTTATCTATGCATCCAGTATTGTGGTTGCCATGCGGAAACTTAAACTTAAAGAAGACTCAGACGGTAATAAGGTAAGTGATGTTATGGGGATTAGGGCAGCATGTAAGGTTATGAAGACCCGGTACTCGAAGCCGTTTGAGGCAGTACAAGTTAAGATTCCATACGAGTCAGGGATGGATCCGTATAGTGGGTTACTTGATATGTTTGAGAAACAAGGCTTACTAACTAAGCAAGGCAACCGCCTAAAGTATACAACAGCCGCAGGCGAGGAGATGTTAGAATTCCGTAAAGGATGGACTGGTGATAAACTTGAAATTATTATGCAGGATATGGCCGATGATCCTATAAGTAATGCAGAAACAGAACTAGTAGCTGAAATTGAAGAAATTAATGACGTTGTCGACGAACAACTTGATATAACTGAGGTATAATATGGAAGAAGAAGAATTATTGGTGGAATCTTGGTTAATACTTAAAGAATATATCAAGGAGAAACAACAAGCAGCAGACCATTGGATTGGCATTTTAATTGACGCCGGCGTAGATGATCAAATCATGGCTTCACTAGCTGCTGGTGATACTTACTTAAAAACGGCAGTAGAATATAACGGTGGATTAGATGAAGAAATGGAGTTCGGAGACGGAGACTAGTAGTCAACATGATATGCTATTGTTGACTCTCCCGTATAGTGAGTTAGAAGTTCCTCCGTGCGGCCCAGCAGTACTTAAAGGCATTGCAGAAAGTGCAGGGTACAGTATTAAAATTATTGACACGAATATAATTTTTTTAAAAAATTTTTGTAATAATGACCCTAGCCAATACTTTGATAAAAGTAGTTATTGGCTAGGGTTGCCTTCTCTTGACAACCCCCGTGACTTCTACCAATTACTGTATGATCGTATATGTAATTATAAAATTAAGTATTTAGGAATCAGTGTATTCAGTGTTTATGCACACATAGCCACATACGAGTTCCTAAAGTATATTAAAGACCTGCCTAGGGATTGGGAGATTGTAGTAGGAGGAAAAGGACTCACCACTAGTCCATTTGAAAGCCTGACTAGTCAAAAAACGTTGTTTTATCAGTTATTATCTCAAGAACACCTATATGACAAAGTACTACTTGGTGATAGTGAGGATGCTATTATAGATTTACTTGATGGAAGTTATGTAGATAATTTGTTCAAACAGAAGACCCCTACAAACAATAAACTGACATATCCATTTAGTAACTTTGATGATTACAATCTTATGTCGTATGGTATACAAGGAGCAGGAATATTACAACAACTTCCAGTCTACACAACCAAGGGGTGTGTAAGAGCATGTGATTTTTGTGATGTTGCTGTTCAATTTGGAAAATTTCAACAAAAAGACGCACAGCATTTAGCGGATGAAATGATATTCCTTGCTAATAGGCATGGTATATATAGTTTTGCTAGTGCAGATAGTATCGCCAATGGTAGTATGAGAAGTGTTAATGAGTTCATTCGTATACTCGCAAAACATAACAAAGCAACACCAGTTGAAAAACGTATTACGTGGAATGCGAATTGGATTGCTAGACCAAGAATACGTAGCAGTGCATATGGATCAGAGTTTTATAAAACACTCAAGGACAGCGGGTGTACTAGTTTAACTATTGGTGCTGAAGCTGGTAGTGATCATGTTCTACTACATATGAATAAAAAAACTGACGTAGATGGATTATTATATGAACTTGAACAACTGGGCCAAGTAGGAATACAATCAATACTAAATATTATTGTTGGGCACTGGAGTGAGCGATATGAGGATTTCTTAGAGCAATTAGTTACATTTGTTAAGTTTGGCCCTAAGTTTGCTTCTGGGGATATTAACTTAATAAACCTAAGTGCATTTAGTGTATTAACCGATACTCCAAGTAGCCGCAATAGTGGGTTACAATTCCCTAACAACAATTTTACTCAATTACATTGGCATCCTGATAATTCCACGCTCACATACAAGGAAAAGATGGCACGTCTATACTGTCTTGTATATCTCTTTCAAGAATATAATATTCCCTTTAATCGATTCAGGGTATCAGAACGACTAGTAAGCCAAGTTGGTGTTGATATGGAAAATGCCAGACAGTTTTTTAAGGATAAGCCCAAGGGAAGTGAACCTGCGGTAGCTCTGATGGATAATATAATTGATCATGTAGATGCTCTTGTTCGCAACACATATAGTAGTACATGCATCAAGTTAGAGTTAGATAGTTATCGTGGCGTAGACGATCCAATCGTTAGTATTAAATGGAACTCTAATGAAATCTATATAGGTAGTTTACCAGAGGGCCGCAGACAACTTGAGTTTGATGTAGACTACGATTATAGTCGAAATCAAGAGTTCTCTATGCAACTGTTAAATAAAACTGAGAATGATATAACATTTGGTGATACTGGTGATATTGTTAGAGACAAATATGTCGCTATTAATTCATTAGTTATAGATCAAACTGATATAGTTAACGATAAAACTTATTTACATAATAGTACAAAATATTTAGAACATGGGGAATGGATACTAGAAAGTAGAGCAGGATTGTGGACAAATTATAGTAAATTTGTCGTTGAATTTAACGCACCGTTCTGGAGGCATTACTTAAAACAATCAGCGCAGCCACTAAGTGGCACAAATAAACTCAAACATCAAATACTTAATATTTGACTTAACTTTGAAATAGTGTATAATTAAAGAATGACAAATTGGTACACAAAGGTTGTTGATAGTCTTGGTAATATCCCAGATTTTATTTCGTACTTCGAAGGCGAGCTAGAAGAGGCTCGTAAAGAAGTTGCTATATATGGACTTGTTGAAACAAGGATTAAAGAACTACCTGCAGCAACTGAGATTCGTTTTGGGCAACTGCAAGAAATTGAGGCAGTTCTTAATCACCTCAACATACAGTTACGGAAAATTAGACGTAAGCACTTCGCAAAATATCTAGAGAATTATGCAAGGGTTCTCACCAGTAGAGATGCTGAAAAGTATGTTGATGGCGAAGATGAAGTTATTGATTTTGAAACTATTATCAACGAGGTAGCGTTATTGCGCAATAGATGGCTAGGCATTATGAAAGGACTTGAGAGTAAGAACTTTATGCTTGGTCACGTTGTAAGATTACGCACAGCGGGGATGGAAGATGTCTCTGTCTAAGTATGACGCGGTTTACACATTGATATCAGAAACAGAACAGCTTAGAGAAAAGTTTGATGTTGAACACCGTAGTTTACTTGGCATAATGCGAGAAAAAGAAGTAAGCAAGGTAGGATGGTCTCGTTATAGAGATTGCCAATCAATGTTTAGGAGTGCAGATTTATATCTCAAAGCAGCACACAACGAAGCATTGGCGGCAGTAAAACGGCCAACTGATAGTAGTATACGAAAAATCAAACACAATTTAGAAATGTTTGACGATACCTGGCAAAATGCAAGGCAATATAGTTTAATAGGAGCATTGTCGTAATGTTTACATTTAGTTGGCAAGGATTTAGTGAGTGAATCTGCTAGAGAAATTATTAGCTAATAATTTTCTTAGTGACTACGGCCTACTTACTCAGTGGTTTGATGGTACGATTTATGACTATAGGAATCACGGTGGCAGACATTAGAGCTTTTGCCTAAGACGTCCCCAAGCAACGTCCATCTCGTCTGCACGATATTCTATATTACACATATTAATTAGCCACGTTTCTCGTTTAGTAAATAATCGCTCACGGAACGAGCTACCCATATCATATGCTAGACTATGTTTACTGACAATAGCAGGTATTCCTTCTATAATACTAGTAATGCCTGCGTTACTACTATGACTAATAGTTAAGTGAGTTTCCTTTAATTGGTTTTCTAAATCAAAACTATCGTATGTTTGTTGAACTTTTTTAGCAATATTCCATTCACATCCTTGATCCTTATACCACTGTGGGTCGTCAATAGCAAAATGTAAATTTTCTCTAAAGCGCGGATGGCTGCGTAATACTATAGGTTTATCTGAGTATTCACGTATCTCGACCACCGTATCTTTAAAATATGTATTCATATCAGGCATGCCATCCCATTGTAAACTATGAGCATGCTGGCCACACACTAGTATGTAATCTTTTTCAATGGGATGGCATGC
>Ga0307995_1000498_pt1 | contig 27068 bp, 29 predicted proteins | sample EllFjometagen262_FD_203132 | JGI IMG/M metagenome (GOLD analysis project Ga0307995, IMG submission 203132) | Marine microbial communities from Ellis Fjord, Antarctic Ocean - #262 | ecosystem: Environmental > Aquatic > Marine > Unclassified | place: Southern Ocean | collected 2014-11-02 | reverse complement strand
CTAATCCAGTAAATAGTCCAGCATTTAAGATAAATTTTTTAGGTGTGATTTCTTCCATATTAATTTTGTTTAATTTTTACTGTTATACAAGTAAAAGTAATCAGAATTTATTTATTGAAGCTATCATGTTAATGGACTTTGTGTAAATAACTCAAGTTTAGTTGCAAATTCCCAAAAAAGAATTAAATTTGCGAACTATTAATAAAAAAATGAAAGAAGGAATACACCCAGATAATTACAGATTAGTTGCTTTTAAAGACATGTCAAATGATGATGTTTTTATTACAAAGTCTACTGTAGATAGCAAAGATACTTTAGATCACGAAGGCGTAACTTACCCTTTAGTAAAACTGGAAATTTCTAGAACATCTCATCCGTTTTATACTGGAAAAACTAAGCTTATTGACACTGCTGGTAGAATTGATAAGTTTAAAAACAGATACGCAAAACTTAAAAAGTAATCTACTTTTTATAAACTCTTTTTAAATTCAACTGATTTATAGGATTTGTTTCTAATCCTATAATATTTTTTTGACTAAATCTCATTATTTTATCATAGTATAATGGAATTATTGGTGCCTCGTCTATTATTAAACTATCTAATTTAGAATAAAGCTTGTCTCTTACCTTTTTAGACCTTTCCTTTATCATTTTTAAAAACAGAAGATCGTAATAATCATTTTTGAAATGAGTGTAATTTGGGCCGTTAGGGGCTAAATTTTTTGAATAAAACAGTGATAAATAGTTTTGAGAGTCTGGATAATCTGCTATCCAACTAGCTCTAAACATTTCTAATTTTCCATTTGATTTTGCTTGTCTTAAACTTGATGGTGGTAAAATATTTATTTTAACATTGACTCCGATTTTCAAAAGCTCTCTTTGTATAAACTCGACTATGTCAAGATAGTTTGCGTCACTTGATAAAATTATTTCTATTGATTTTTGTTTGGTTTCAGTTTTATACTCGTTAATGAGCTGCAAAGATTTTTTTAAATCATATTGGAACCCTTTTGTTAATTTTTTCTGAAGTCCAAGAGGAATAAATCCGTTATTTGCGGGATATCCAATATTATTTCTCAGATATTTCATCATTTTCTTTCTATCTATACCATAGTTAATGGCGAGTCTTAGTTTTTTATTTTGTAAAACAGATTTTTTGTCTCCAAGAAAAAAGCCAATATATTCTGTGTTTAGATATGGGCCTGTTAAAAGATTAATTGAGTTGCGATATTCTTTTTTTAAATCTCCGTTAATATTTAAAAGTTGGTCTTTAAAAGAAGAATCTATGGAGTTAATGAAATCAATTTTGTTCTGAGCGAATTCCATAAATTCACTTTTTTTATCTGGTAAAAATGTAATTGATATAGCTTCTAAATAGGGTAGTCTATTTCCTTTAGAATCTTTTTCAAAAAATAAATTATTCTTTCTTAGAACTAGCTTAATATTTTCTTCCCATCTTTTAAACTTAAAAGGTCCTGTTCCAATAGGGTTTTTTCCAAATTTACTCTTGAAGTATTCTACTGCCTCTTTAGGAACTACTGAGCAATATTTCATTGATAAGATACCTAAAAATGCAGAAAATGGATTTTTTAATTTTATTAAAAAAACACTATCATTTAGGGCTTTGAAGTTATCGACATTATTTAAAACCCAAGACCCAGGTGATGCTAATTTTGGATTTTGAAGTCTTTTAAAGCTATATTCAAAATCAAAAGCATTTACATTTCTAGTAGAGTCTTTTCCGAAAACTATGGATTTATGAAAAAAAATATTTTTTTTTATTTTAAATTCATAAGTTTTTCCATCCTCTGAAATTTTCCAGTTTTTAGATAAATCTGGCTTAATGTTTAATGAATCATCTAACTGAACTAATCCATTAAATAATTGATTTACAGGCCAGATATTTCTTAATGTGCTAGAGAATGCTGGGTCTAGAGATGATATATTAGAATGCTCATTGTATCTAAATATTTTATCTTTATTAAAAGAAGAGTCATTTAAGCAGCTTGTAATACCTACTAAAATAAAAATTAAGTATAGGAAGTATTCAAACTTTTTGATCATAATCTTTTATCTTTTATTTGTTAGCTAAATTAAGTTTTTATATGTAAATGAGTCAAATTCTAAAAGTAGCATTAACGACCCTAGGATGTAAGTTAAATTATTCAGAGACCTCCACAATCTCTAGACAATTTATTGAAGAAGGTTACTCTTTAGTTAAGTTTGAAGATTTTTCCGAGATTTATATAATTAACACCTGTTCTGTCACTGAAAATGCAGAAAAACAATTTAAATCCTTAGTTTCAAAAGCTTTAAGAATTAACCCAGATGCATTTATAATTGCTATTGGTTGTTATGCTCAATTGAAGCCTAAAGAACTAGCTAGAGTTGCTGGAGTGGACTTGGTCTTAGGGTCTAAAGAAAAATTTCAAATATTAAGTTATTTAAAAGACTTTAAGAAAAAAGATTTTGGTATAATTCATTCCTGTGAAATAAATGAAACTGATTTTTATAAAGCTAGTTTTTCAATTGGAGATAGAACAAGATCTTTTTTAAAAGTCCAAGATGGTTGTGATTACAAGTGTACATATTGTACTATTCCTCTAGCTAGAGGAATTTCTAGAAGTGATAAAATGTCTAATATTATTTCTGCAGCAAAATCTATATCTTCTTCTGGAGTTAAAGAAATCGTACTCACCGGGGTTAATATTGGTGATTATGGAAAAGGAGAATTCGAAAATAAAGATCATAAAAACACTTTTCTAGATCTAATTATGGAGTTAGATAAAGTCAAGGGTATCTCTCGAATTAGGATATCTTCCATTGAACCTAATCTGCTTTCAAATGAAATTATAAATTTTGTTTCTAGAAGTAAAACATTTGTTCCACATTTTCATATCCCAATGCAAAGTGGAAGCAATGTTATCTTGAAGCTTATGAAAAGAAGGTATTTAATAGATACTTATAAGGAGCGAATAACATATATAAAAAGATTAAGCCCTAATGCTTGTATTGGTGCTGATATTATTGTAGGTTTTCCAGGAGAAACAGATGAACTTTTTTTAGAAACTTATTACTTTATTCAAAGCCTAGATATATCTTATTTACATGTGTTTACATACTCTGAAAGAGATAATACTGAAGCGGTTGATTTTAAAAATGAAGTTCCTAAAAACATAAGATATAAAAGAAGTAAACTTTTAAGATCACTTTCTGTTCAGTTAAAAAGAAAATTTTATAAAAATCAATTGGGTTCTAATCAAAATATTTTATTTGAAAACGAAAATAAAAATGGTTATATCCATGGTTTTTCAAGTAATTATGTTCGTGTAAAGACTCCGTGGAGAAAAGACTTAGTTGACTGTATTAAACCTTATAAATTAAAAAATATTGATTTAGATGGACTGGTGATTGCAGAAAAATAAAAAAACTAAAGTCTGACTCCAATAGGAAGTAGATCTTTAAACTCTTTATATTTCTTAATAAACTTTCTTATTTCAGGAGAAGTTGGCATTATCCTTATGTTTTTTTCTCTAATAATTTCAAAAACTTCTCGAATAAAAGTTTCTTCAAATTTTTTATCCTCAACAGATGATGGGATAATAAGTTTTGTTAAAAATATTTTTCTGTCTTGCAAAGCATATTCTATTTTTGCTAAATCATCTCCAACTTCAACTTCAAATTGGCGTAAAAATTCATTGTCAGTAATATTTAAATTTCCCATTTGATTTCTAAAAAGCTAATTTTGTAATATTTACAAAGATACTTAAAATTACTTTCATTAAAATAATTAACTAAATGATTTCTGAAACTATCACCAATGTATATTTTATGCCAGGTATGTCAGCAAATTCTTTAATTTTTGAAAGAATTAAAATAAAGGGGAATTTTAATTTTCATTATCTTGAATGGATTGAGCCAAAAAAAAACGAATGCTTAAAAAAATATTCAATTCGTTTCTCTAAGCTCATAAAACATGAATTTCCGATTTTAATTGGAGTTTCTTTTGGAGGAATATTGGTTCAGGAAATATCGAAAATTATTCATGTAAAAAAAATTATTATTATTTCTAGCGTAAAATCTAAAAGAGAATTTCCTGTGTCCATGAAAGTTGTAAAGACAACTAAAAGTTATAAGATTCTTCCAGTTAAATGGATTAATGATTTTGAATCTTTAATTTCTTTTGTTTTTGGACCAAGAGTAAAGAGGAAGGTAGAGCTGTATCGTAAATATCTTTCAGTTAGAGATGAGAAATATTTAAGTTGGGCGTTTAAAGAATTGATTGAATGGGATCAAGATAAGCCACTAGAAAATATTATTCACATTCATGGAAGTAGGGATATGATTTTTCCTGCATTATCTATAAAGAATTATGTAGAAGTTCCAGATGGAGACCACGCAATGATATTAAAAAAAGCAGATTGGATAAATGAATTTCTTGAAAAGAATTTGATTTAAATTTTTTTCATTTGTTGTTGCATCATTTTAATTTGATCAGCTAACATTTTTTGTTTATCAAGTTTTTTAGCTTCGTTTAAAAGCATTGTAGCTTCTCTTTTTCTTCTTTTTTGAATTAATATTCCTGCTAAACTTAATTTCGCCATTGCCAAATCATGATTCATTGATAATCCAATAGAGATTGCTTTTTTGAAATATTTTTCAGCTAAAGTTAAATTGGTTTGAGAAGAAACGATGCCCCATAAATAGTTATAATAACCAACTTGTTTTTTGGTTAGCGAACTTTCAGGATTTTTTATTTTTTTCAACCATTTTTCTGTTCCAATAAAATCTTGTTTTCTTAATTTAAGAAAGATTATTAAGATTATTTCATTTTTAAAGTATAGAAAAATAAACATTGATGCTAGAAAAATCAACGCTATTCCATTACCTATATTGTTATAATAAAACTGTAATATCGAATATGAAATGGTAAGGGTTGATAATATTAATTTTATAATTTTTGGATACATTGAATGTCAGTTTTTTAGTTAAAATTAAATCTCTAAAGTTTTTTTAAATAATACATTTGAGATAGTTTAAACTTATTGTATATTTGGCCTCAAATTTGAGTAAAAATAGTTAAATAATAGCAATGAAAAGAACTTTTCAGCCATCAAAAAGAAAAAGACGTAATAAACACGGATTTAGAGAAAGAATGTCTACTCCAAGTGGTAGAAATGTATTAGCTAATAGAAGAGCTAAAGGACGGAATAAAATTTCTGTTTCTTGTGAACCAAGACATAAAAAATAAATGAACAATTTTTTTTTAAAAAAATTAAGGTGTTACTTTTTAGTAGCACCTTTTTTTTTGATATATTCATAAATCAATTTTAAGATAATCTAGATGCCATTAAGAAAAGATTTAAAAAGTGTTTTAATTATAGGTTCAGGACCAATTGTAATTGGTCAAGCGTGTGAGTTTGATTATGCTGGATCTCAATCTCTTAGATCATTAAGAGAGGACGGGATAAAAACTATATTAATAAACTCAAACCCAGCTACAATCATGACAGATCCCGTAATGGCTGATCATGTATATTTAAAACCTTTGACAACAAAGTCTCTTATAGAAATTTTAGAAATTCATGATATTGATGCGGTTTTACCTACAATGGGTGGTCAAACCGCTTTAAACTTATGTATTGAGGCTGATGAAAAAGGGATATGGTCTGAATTTAATGTAGAAATTATTGGAGTTGATATTGATGCTATTAATATTACAGAGGATAGAGAAAAATTTAAACAGTTATTAAAAAAAATTAATATTCCTGTTGCTCCTGCTAAAACTGCTACTTCTTTTTTAAAAGGAAAAGAAATTGCTCAAGAATTTGGATTTCCATTAGTTATTCGACCTTCTTTCACGTTGGGTGGAAGTGGTGCCTCTTTAGTTTATAAAGCTGAAGATTTTGATGAGCTACTTACAAGAGGGCTAGAAGCCTCTCCTATTCATGAAGTCTTGATTGATAAAGCATTAATGGGTTGGAAAGAATATGAACTTGAATTATTGCGTGATAAAAATGATAACGTGGTGATTATATGTACAATTGAAAACATGGATCCTATGGGTATCCATACTGGAGATTCCATCACAGTTGCTCCAGCCATGACTTTATCTGACACTACTTATCAAAGAATGAGAGATATGGCAATCAAGATGATGAGAAGTATTGGAGATTTTGCAGGAGGATGTAACGTTCAATTTGCAGTGAGTCCAGATGAAAAAGAAGATATTATAGCAATAGAAATAAATCCAAGGGTTTCAAGGTCATCTGCACTTGCTTCAAAAGCGTCTGGATATCCTATAGCGAAAGTAGCAAGCAAATTAGCTGTAGGTTATAGCTTAGATGAGTTGAATAATCAAATCACTAAATCTACTTCAGCTTTATTTGAACCAACTCTTGATTATGTGATTGTTAAAATACCAAGATGGAATTTTGATAAGTTTGAAGGTTCAGAAAGGACCTTAGGGCTTCAAATGAAATCAGTTGGAGAGGTGATGGGCATAGGGCGTTCATTCATTGAAGCCTTGCACAAGGCCACTCAATCTTTGGAAATTAATCGAAATGGAATTGGGGCAGACGGAAAAGGTTATACAGATTATAAGGTAGTTATCGATAAGTTGACTAATGCTAGCTGGGATAGGGTTTTTGTAATATATGATGCTATCAAAATGGGTATCTCATTAGAAAGAATATATGAAATTACAAAAATTGATATATGGTTTTTAAGACAATATGAAGCTTTAATTAATCTTGAAAAAGAAATTTCAAAATATGATATTAATGATGTTTCTAAAGAACTATTATTAAATGCCAAACAAAATGGATTTGCAGATCGTCAAATAGCACACATGCTAGGTTGTTTGGAAAGTGTTGTTTATAAAAAAAGAAAAAGTTTAAATATAAATAGGGTATATAAACTTGTTGATACTTGTGCTGCAGAATTTGAAGCTAAAACACCATATTATTATTCTACTTTTGAGGAAGAATTTCAGCTTAGTAATGGAGATAGAATTACAGAAAATGAAAGCGAGGTAACAGATAGAAAAAAAATAATTGTTTTGGGTTCTGGCCCAAATAGAATTGGTCAAGGAATTGAATTTGATTATTGTTGTGTTCATGGAGTTTTGGCCTCTTCTGAATGTGGTTATGAAACAATTATGATTAACTGTAATCCAGAAACTGTTTCTACCGACTTTGATATTGCAGATAAATTATATTTTGAGCCAGTTTTCTGGGAACATATTTATGAAATTATTGAACATGAAAAACCCTTAGGTGTAATTGTTCAGTTGGGTGGTCAAACTGCATTAAAACTTGCAGAAAAACTAGATAGGTATGGTATTAAAATTATGGGCACATCTTACCAAGCTTTAGATTTAGCAGAAGATAGAGGGAGTTTTTCGGATTTATTAAAAGAAAATAATATTCCATATCCAGAATTTGGAGTTGCTGAAACACCCAATGAAGCATTGGCTTTGTCTGATGAATTAAATTTCCCAATTTTAGTACGACCCTCATATGTGCTGGGTGGTCAAGGAATGAAAATTGTAATTAATAAAGACGAGTTAGAGGCGCATGTTGTTAATTTACTTAAAAGAATTCCAAATAATAAATTGTTATTAGATCATTATTTAGATGGTGCAATTGAAGCTGAAGCTGATGCGATTTGTGACGGAAAAGATGTATTAATTATTGGTATTATGGAACACATTGAGCCCTGTGGAGTTCATTCAGGAGATTCAAACGCTACGCTTCCTCCTTTTAACTTAGGGAAGCTAGTTATGCAACAAATAATAGATCATACAAAAAAAATAGCCTTATCCTTAAAAACTGTAGGTCTTATCAATGTTCAGTTTGCAATTAAAAATGAGATAGTTTATATAATTGAAGCGAATCCAAGAGCTTCTAGAACTGTTCCGTTTATCGCTAAAGCATATAAACAGCCATATGTTAATTATGCAACTAAAGTAATGTTAGGGGAATTGAAAGTTTCAGAAATAGATTATAAACCTAACTTAAAAGGTTTTGCAATTAAACAACCAGTCTTTTCTTTTGATAAGTTTCCTAATGTGAATAAAAGTCTTGGTCCTGAGATGAAAAGTACTGGAGAAAGTATTTTGTTTATTGACAGTTTAAAAGATGATCAGTTTTATGAACTGTACTCTAGAAGGAAAATGTATTTAACTAAATAAATTTTTACCTAATTTAGGTACACCTAATTTTTTATTAAAATTTAATTATATGGAGTATATAATTTTAGTCGTTATTATTGCTGGTTTTGGATTTTTATATAAACAAAAACCCAATACAGATATCGATGAAAAGAATTTTAAAATCATTGATTTAGAAAAAAACATAATTTTTAAGGATTCATCTATTAACGAATTAGAAAAAAAAGTGAGTGTTTTTAATTCTAAAATTGAAGAGTTAGATAAGTTAAAAAGTGATAAAATTAAATTAGAAGAACGTTTAACATTTGTTTCAGATGAAAGAAATAATTTAAAAAATGAAAATGTAAAACTTAATAATGATCAAGAAAAAAGAGTTTCTGAATCCAACAAGCAAATAGAAGCGTTAATTACTCTTAAACAATCAGCTGAACATGAAAAACAGGTTTTAAATAATAAAAGAGTTAGTGAAAAAGCAAAAGAGTTTGAGGAAATTAAAAGTCAGTGGGGGAGACATGAAAAGGATGTAGAAAATTGTATAAGAGAAATATGTAGAAATAATATTATTAAATATATTGGCCAAGAAGATTTTCCACATCCAAGGAATAAGCCTGATAATTCAATTGAAATAATGGATCAGCTTATTGTTTTCGATGCAAAAAGTCCAGCAAACAATAATTTAGATAATTTTCTAAAATACATAAAGGATCAAACAGAAAGTTTAAAAAAGTATGCTAAACATGATGATGTAAAAAATGACTTATTTCTAGTAATCCCATCAAATACATTAAATGTAATTGATCAATTCTCCTATAAAATCGGAGAATACAACGTGTTTGTTGTTACAAAAGATGCTTTAGAGCCTATTATATTAAGTTTGAAAAAAATTGAAGAATATGAATTTGTTGATAAATTAAGTCCCGAAGAAAGAGATAATGTTTGTAGTGTTATTGGAAAATTTGCCCATACAACTAAAAGACGTATTCAAATTGATAATTTTTTTCAGAGAGAATTTTTAAACACTTTAGATAAAGCTAAGAAGTTACCTAGAGAAATTTTAGAATCTGTAATTGAATTCGAAAATGCTGAAAAGTTGAACCCTCCAATGGAAAAAAGGAAGAAAATTATTTACACTAAGGAACTGAAAGATCAAGTAGATGAAGTTGAAAAAGATATGGAAATACGTAATATCCCAAAAATTCAAACTAACATTACGTTTAATAAAAACATTAGTTGATTGACTGATTTAAATTCCAGTATAATTTGTTGGTGATATCATTTTTAATTCATTTTTAATTTCTTGACTAATATCTAAATTCTCAATAAAACTATGAATAACCTCTTTGTTAATTTTAGTATTTTTTCTAGTAAGTTGTTTTAATTCCTCATAAGGATTTGGATGACCTTCTCTTCTTAAGATTGTTTGAATAGCTTCAGCCACTATTGCCCAGTTTTCATTCAAGTCTTTACTTATCTTATTTTCATTAACAATAAGTTTGTTAATCCCCTTCATTGTAGAGCTCAGCGCAATTATAGTATGACTAAAAGGAACACCTACATTTCTTAATACAGTACTATCTGTGAGGTCTCTTTGAAGTCTTGATATTGGTAGTTTTGATGATAGAAATTCAAAAAGTGAATTGGCAAGGCCTAAATTTCCCTCTGAATTTTCAAAATCTATTGGATTAACTTTATGTGGCATTGCAGAAGATCCAACTTCATTTTTTTTAATTTTTTGTTTAAAATAATCCATAGAAATATAAGACCACATATCTCTGTTGAAATCTATAATTATAGTATTGATTCTTTTTAAGCAATCAAAAAGTGAAGCTAAATGATCGTAATGTTCGATTTGGGTAGTAGGAAATGAATAATGCAGACCTAGTTTACTAATTAAAGAAGATGCAAATGTTTTCCAATCTATATTAGGGAATGCTACATGATGTGCATTAAAATTTCCTGTTGCCCCTCCAAATTTAGCTGGTATAGGAATAGAATGAAGGCACTTTAGTTGTTCTTCAATCCTGACTTTAAAAACATTAAACTCCTTTCCTAACCTAGTAGGTGATGCAGCTTGCCCATGTGTCCTTGCTAACATGGAGATATTTTTATATTCATTAACTTTAATTGACAATAATTCAATTAAAGTATTTAGCTCTGGAATGTATACATCGTTTAAAGCTTCTTTGATTGATAATGGAATAGCAGTATTGTTTATATCTTGGGAGGTCAACCCAAAGTGAATAAATTCTGAGTATTTCTCTAATTTTAAAACTTTAAATTTATTTTTTATAAAATATTCTACAGCTTTAACATCATGATTTGTTTCTTTTTCAATTTTTTTAATTGACAAGGCGTCTTCGTGTGAAAAATTTAAATAAATCTTTTGAATGTCAATAATTGACTTTTTTGGAAAATCTGATATTGATGAAATATTTATTTTTGTTAATGCAATGAAATATTCAATTTCAACCAAAACTCTATATTTTATTAGAGCTTGTTCAGAAAAATAGTTTGAAAAACTTTTGGTTTTAGAATGGTACCTGCCATCGATAGGCGTTATTGCATTTAGTGAATTAAGTTGCATGTTCTTTCTTTTGAAAGTGTACAAAGTTAATCTTTTTTAAATTTATTAGTGAAGTTTATTTTCTGTTTAGCACTTTGAATTCTTCATAACAACCACTAATTGCATCTAATATTTGCAAATCATTAGCAGATAAAATAAAACTATCTGAGAAATTACAGTTTCTTAAAATTTCATCAATATCAATTTTTTCAATTTGAAGTAATTCAACTAAAGTTTCCCTATCAAATTTTGAAGAGAGTAGTTCTCTTATCCTATAATCCTCTTTCATTTGCTTAAGCTTTTTTAATTGCTTCGGTTGTTTGCCAAATAGATTATATAAAAAATCTGCAGGATTAAAAATTGCATTAACAACTTTTGAAAATGCTCCAGAATTTCTTGAACCTCCTTCGTATCCCTTTGATGGTAGTCCAGGAATACTATATCTATAGGATTTACTTAGAGGGATGTTTTTTGCATCTATTTCAAGATATCCTGTTAGTTCATATGGCTTAATTATTACCTCTTCTAAAGCGTATGCTAACTCGGTTAATTGAATTTTAGAATTTTTGAATTTAATTAGGTCATTTGTGACTCTGATTTTAATTGATTTAAATCCAAGATATGACAAGTAAAGAGTATCATTTAATTTTGCTTGAATTTCAAATTTACCTGATTTATCAGTTATAACGCCAACTACCTGAGATAAGTTTATAACATGAACACTAGGGATTGGAGAATTATCAGCAGCATTTTCAATAATAGCAGTTAAGATTTGGTTTTGAGCATTAATAAGATTTAATGAAAAACTAAATACTACAAATAAAAAAAAGTGTTTTGAAAACTTATTCATTAATAACAAAAATACAAACTAAAAATATAATTTTTCAATAATATTATTTAAAATTATGTTAATTGATTTTTTATGAAATTAATTAACTTTTTTACTGCAATTGATCTGTGGCTTATTTCATTCTTTTCATTTAAGGAAAGTTCTGCAAATGATTTTTTATAACCTTCTGGAACAAAAATCGGATCATAGCCAAAGCCTTTGTCACCTTTTTTAGAATGTGCAATAGTTCCATTTACGATACCTTCAAAATGATGTAATTTGTTGTTAAGAACTAATGCTATAACAGTTTTAAATCGTGCTTTTCTATTTTTTTTATTAATCAATTTTTTTAATAATTTCTCCATGTTTTTATTTGAGTCACAGTCTTCTCCAGCGTATCTAGCTGAATACACACCTGGTTTTCCATTTAACACTCCAACCTCAAGTCCCGTATCATCTGCAAAGACGTTAATATTGTATTTTGAATGAATAAAGTTTGCTTTGAATTCAGCATTTTTTTCAATAGAATTTTCATTTTCAGGAATTTCTTCAAAAAAGTTTAAACTATTTAAGTCATTTATACAGATTTCTTTGGGCAATAAGTTTTTGATTTCCTTTAGCTTATTTGAATTGCTGGTTGCAAATATTAAATTCATACTTAATTATTGTGATAAGGGTTATTTTTGATAATTGTGAAAGCTCTGTAAAGTTGTTCTGCCACAAATAATCTAATTAATTGATGTGAAGTAGTCATTTTAGAGAATGATATTTTTGAATTACAACGATCGTATAAATCACTAGAAAAACCATACGCTCCACCAATAACAAATATTAAGTCTTTAGACTTAGTGATTGTTTTGTTTTCAATTAATTTAGAAAATTGAATTGAAGAGTATGAATCGCCTTTTTCGTCTAAAAGAAAAACTAAATCTTTTTTATTTATTTTTTTCAACAAACTATTTCCTTCAATTTTTTTTAATTCTAACGGATTTATTTTTTTTAATTTAACATTGTTAATAACAATTATTTCAAATTTCATATAATGATTTATCCTTTTTGAATAATCATTAATTAAGGATGATAAATATGAATTCGATGTCTTACCAACAACTAGTAATTTAATTTTCATTAACTAAATAATTGGGTTAATTTTAATTTATATTTAAATATAAATATATGAGTTTGTTTAAACATAACTTAATTAGAATTTACGTTATTGATTTTTTTAAAAAAATCAAATTGAGTGGTTTATATGGATTTTCACTTTATGAATTATTTAACCTCTACTTTATTGGGATAATTAAAGGCGCAATTTCTACAAGGGCTAGCAGCATATCTTTTAGTTTTTTTATGGCTTTTTTTCCATTTATATTATTTGTTTTAAATCTTATACCTTATTTTCCAATTGATAATTTTGACCAAGTGTTTTTATCTTTGATGGAGTCGTTGTTGCCTAATGAATCTTCTAGTTTTTTTCACGATATATTTATTGATATTAATAGTAACAAAAGAAGTGGTTTACTTTCAACTACTTTAATCTTTTCAATAATTTTAATTGGCAACGGAGTTAATGCTGTTTTTGAAGGCTTTACAGATTCATATCATGTTCAGTTTTCTAGAAATTTATTTAAACAATATCTCTATGCTATTTTCGTTGGTTTAATATTAGTTATAGTAGTTTTATTTGCCACTTTCTCATCAGTATTGTTTAATTTTTTAATTAATCAAAGTAATAGTTTTATTTCTTTTTTAATTTTTTATATAAAGTATATATTTTTAATAATAATAGCACTTATCTCTTTTTCTTCGCTGTATTATTTTGGCACAATTCAAGGTAAAAATTTAAAATTTATTTCACCAGGTTCAATCATGACAACTATTCTTTTGTTTTTGTCAACTTATTTATTTAGACTATACATAGATAACTTTTCTAACTATAATGAGCTTTATGGGTCTATAGGAGCTTTAATAATAATGATGCTATTTATATGGATTAATTCTATTTCACTTTTACTTGGTTTTGAGCTTAATGTGGTTATCTATAAATTAAAAAACCATTAATAATGCATTACTTGATTGATGTTGTTATTCCTATTCCATTAAATACTTTGTTTACTTATAAGGTTAACAAGATAGAGTTTGATTTTTTAAAAAATGGATTTAGAGTTATAGTGCCATTTGGAAAATCAAAATTTTTGACTGCTATAGTTTTTAATAAGCATAATAGCCTGCCAGAATTTTACGATGCCAAACAAATTGAATTTATTATAGATGATGAACCTGTAATTAATGAATTTCAAATTCAATTTTATAAATGGATGTCTAAGTATTATATGTGTCCAATTGGACAAGTAATCAAGGTGGCAATACCTGGACTTCTTCTTTTGAAAAGTGAAAGTGAAATTGTTTTAGACGGTGAGTTAAATGAAGACATTAAATTATCAGAAAGTGCGGATTTAATATATAGAAATTTAATCTTAAATAATAAATTAACTTATCGTGAGATGATTTTTTTATTAAATAAAAAAAATATTTCAAAGACCATTAATGAATTGTTAAGCTATTCTATTATAAAATTAAAGGAAGAGGTTTACGATTATTTTAAACCCAAAAAAGTTATAAAAGTTCATTTCTTCAAAAAAATAAATGATGCTGATTTAGAACAGTTATTAAGTGATTTAAATGGAAAAAAATCTCAACAAAAAGTAGTAACGCGATTATTTTTTTTAATAAAAAATTTTAATCCAACAATTTCTGAATTAATGAATGATTCGGATGTTTCAAGAGCTACAATTAACGTGTTATTAGATTCTGGTATTTTGATAAAGAAAACAGAGATTATTAATAGAGTTCAATTTGAACCTGATCAAAAGACTAATTCTAAAGACTTGAGTTATGACCAAAATATAGCATATGAGAGTATTTTATCAACTTTTAAAGAAAAGAAAGTTTCTTTGCTTCATGGTGTAACCTCATCCGGAAAAACAGAAATTTATGTTAAGTTAATCGAAAATCAAATTAAAAAAAACAAACAAGTTTTATACTTAGTTCCAGAAATAGCTTTAACTACTCAATTGATAAGTAGATTAAAAAAATATTTTGGAGATTCTTTGGTTGTTTACCATTCTAAATATTCTTTAGATCAAAGAACGGAAGTTTGGAAAAAAGTTTTAAATAACGATGTAACCGCTAGAGTTATTATCGGAGCTAGATCTTCAATTTTTCTTCCTTTTAACGAGTTAAGTTTGATTATTGTAGACGAGGAACACGAAAATGCTTTTAAGCAATTTAAACCAGCTCCAAGATATCATGCAAGAGATGCAGCAATTTATTTAGCAATGTTACATAGTGCTAAGACTCTTTTAGGGTCCGCTACACCTAGTGTTGAGACCTATTTTAATTCAATTACAAATAAATATGGGCTTGTTAATCTTGACAAAAGGTTTGGAGGTATAGCCCCTCCAAAAATTATCATAAAAGACTTGAAAAAAGCAATAATTGATAAAAAAATAACAGGGAACTTTTCTGACATATTGCTTAAGAAAATAAAAAACACACTTGAGAATAATAAGCAGGTTATTATTTTTCAAAATAGAAGAGGGTATGCACCTTATTTAGAGTGCAGTAACTGTGCTTATGTTTATCAATGTATCAATTGTGATGTGAGTTTAACCTATCATCAAGTTTCCAATGAATTAAAATGTCATCATTGTGGATATCATGTAGAAAATAAAACCACTTGCCCTACTTGTTCTAGTAATACTTCAATTAAAAAAGGATTAGGGACTCAGCAAGTTGTTGAAGAGTTGGAGCAATATTTCCCTTCTTTTAAAATCGAAAGAATGGATCATGATTCAACTAGAACTAAAAATGCTTTTAGTAATATTATTTCTGATTTTGAAAATAATAAATTTCAAATTTTAGTAGGAACACAGATGCTTACTAAGGGACTTGATTTTAAAAACGTAGCTTTAGTTGGTGTTGTTAATGCAGATAGTTTGATGTATTTTCCAGATTTTAGATCACAAGAAAAATGTTTTCAATTAATTCAACAAGTAGCTGGAAGATCCGGAAGGTCAAAAGATCAGGGTGAGGTTATAGTGCAAACTTTCAATCCGAACCATCAGTTAATGAAAAAAATTGTAGAAAATGATTTTTTAGGAATGTTTAATGAACAGTTGAATGAAAGGTTTATGTTTGATTACCCACCTTATTCAAGGTTAATAAAGTTAATCATGAAGCACAAGAATTTAGATATTCTCCAAAAAAGTTCTGTTTGGTTAGCGAACACTTTAATAAATCATTTTAAAAATCAATTGTTAGGTCCAGAGCCTCCAATAGTATCTAGGGTAAACAATAAGTTTATTAAAAATATTTTAATTAAAATACCTATCGATACTAATTTAGATAATTCTAAAGACTATATTTTTAAAGTATTAAAAAGTTTTAGTTCTATTTCAAAGTTTAGGAATGTGCAAATTTCAATTGACGTGGATCCATATAATTAAATCAATAAACAAATTTTGTTTGTCAACATTATTAATGTACTTTTGCGACCAATTTTTTAATAACATATATGAATCATTACGAAGCTGTTTTCATTCTAAATCCCGTTTTATCTGATGATCAGGTAAAGGAGACAGTAAAGAAATTTGAAGACTTTTTAATAAGCCAAGAATCTGAAATTATTTCAACTGAACATTGGGGGTTGAAAAAATTACAATATTCTATCCAAAACAAACAAAGTGGTTTTTACAATCTAATTGATTTTAAAGCTACTAACACTGTAATTAATGCTTTTGAAACTGAGTTAAAAAGAGACGAAAGAGTCATGCGTTATTTAAACGTAAAGCTTGACAAGCATGCTGATGCTTGGTCAGTAAAAAGAAGAGAACGTAATAATAAAAAAGTATAATTATGTCATCATTAGAACAAGCCGGAAAAGCTGGAAATCAAGGAGAAATAAGATATTTAACTCCTCTAGATATTGCTACTAAAAATAGTAAGAAATATTGTATGTTTAAAAGGTCTGGGATTAAATATGTAGATTATAAAGACCCAGATTTTCTTTTAAGATTTATTAACGAACAAGGAAAAATTTTACCAAGACGATTAACTGGAACTTCTCTAAAATATCAAAGAAAAGTTTCTGTTGCTGTTAAAAGAGCAAGACATTTGGCACTTTTACCTTATCAAGCTGACATGTTAAAATAATTATTATGGAATTAATTCTAAAAAATGACGTACCTAATTTAGGTTTCAAAGACGATATAATTGCTGTAAAGAATGGCTATGGTAGAAATTTTTTAATTCCTCAAGGATTAGCGATTTTAGCTACTAAATCTTCAAGAAAAGTTTTAGCTGAAAACATTAAACAAAGAGAATTTAAACAAAAAAAGGCTATCGATGAAGCTCAAAAACTAGTTAAAAAATTAAGCAAGTTAGAAATTAAGATTTCTGCTAAATCTGGAGCTGGAGGCAAATTGTTTGGATCAATTTCTAATTCTGATTTAAACAGCGAGCTATCTAACGAAGGTTTTGATTTTGATAAAAAAATAATTAAGGTCCAAGGAGGAAACATCAAAAGACTTGGCTCTTATATAGCTTCTATTAGATTACATAGAGATGTAATACATGAAATTCCTTTTGAAATAGTTAAATCAGAAGATTAATCTGTTTTAACTCTTTCTGTAATATTTTTTAATACAAAATTCTAGTTTCTTACAAAAAATTAGATATTTGTATAATATTATTTAATTCATGTCAAAACAAGCCTCAAACCCAAAAGGAACTCGAGATTTTTTACCTTCTGAATTATCTAAAAGAAATTACATTCTTGATATTTTAAAAAATAACTTTCAACTCTTTGGTTTTTCTCAAATTGAAACACCTGCACTTGAAAAAAATACAACCCTTTTAGGTAAATATGGTAATGAAGGTGATCGACTTGTTTTTAAAATATTAAACTCTGGTGATAAATTAAAGAAAGCTGATATAGATTCTTTAAAAGAAAACAAACTTCTTGCGTTTTCTAATTCAATCTCTGAAAAGGGCCTAAGATACGATTTAACGGTTCCCTTGGCTAGATTTGTAGCTCAACATCAAAACGATATTGTTTTTCCTTTTAAGCGCTTTCAAATTCAAAATGTTTGGAGAGCAGACAGACCACAGCACGGAAGATTTCAAGAGTTTACTCAATGTGATGCTGATGTCATTGGAAGTAACTCAATAATTCAAGAAATTGAGTTAATAAAGTTATATGATAAAATCTTTACTGAATTAGGTTTTGATGATGTCATTTTTAAGCTTAACCATAGACTAGTATTAAAAGGATTAGCAGACTATATTGGAATTGAAAATAATTTAAATGACTTTATTTCAATAATTGACAAGCTAGATAAGATTGGTTTAGATTTAGTAATTAAAGAAATAGAAGATTTAAACAGTGATGTTCCTACTTCTAAAATTCATAAGCTATTTGAAGATCAAACTATTAGTCTAGATAAACTGTCATCTATTCTTCAAAATTCCTCAGTAGCAAAAAATGGATTAGAGGATTTAAGAAGTATTTTTGAGTTCTTCTCATCTGAAAAATCATTAAACAATGAAATTCGATTTGATTTAACCCTAGCTAGAGGACTGAATTATTACACAGGAACAATAATTGAAGTTGTTTCTAAAACTAATTCTAGATTAGGTTCTTTAGGAGGAGGAGGAAGGTATGATGATTTAACTTCACTCTTTAATATGAAAAACACCAGTGGAGTAGGTATCTCTTTTGGTCTTGATAGAATTTACCTTTTAATGGATGAAAAAAAACTTTTCCCTGAACACTTAGAAAATAGCTTTGATATTATAATAATTAATTTTGGAATTAAATATTTAAAAAAAATATTTCCAGTTATTGATATGTTTAGAAAGCAAAATAAAAAAGTTTTCGTTTACCCTGATGATGTTAAGTTAAATAAACAGTTTTCTTATGCTAATAAACATAATGCATCTTTTGCTGTTATTATGGGTGAAAATGAATTTAATAATAATGAAATCATAATTAAAAATATGATTGACGGTAGTCAATTGACTTATCTTTTAAGTAAAGCAGATTCGATCTTATTTTAGTTAATATTTCTATTATTTTACACAAGTTATCTTTTGATTGTAAGTGAATTTTAATATTTGTTCAAAATGGATGTAATTAAGAATATAGCTGTTATAGGCGGTGGAGCAGCAGGTTTTTTTGCAGCTATTTCTGTAAAAACTCATCACCCACTATCTAATGTAACTTTATTTGAAAAGAGTTCAAAAGTTCTTTCTAAAGTTAAAATATCCGGAGGAGGTCGTTGTAATGTGACTAATGCTAATAATGACATAGCGACCTTGTGTTCAGCTTATCCCAGGGGAGGTAAAGAACTTAAAAATATATTTTACCGTTTCGGACCTAAAGATACTAGGGAGTGGTTCGAAGATAGGGGTGTAGCGCTTAAATCAGAGCCAGATGGAAGAGTTTTTCCGGCATCAAATAATTCACAATCTATAATTGATTGTTTGATTGAAGAATGTAAAAAAAAAAAAATTTCTATAAAATATAATAAAACAGTTAAAAGTTTAATAAAAACTGAATCTCAATGGGTTATTAACTTTAATGATAATTTTGTTTGTAATCGATTTGATAGTGTTGTAGTTGCATCTGGAGGAAGTCCAAAATTAAAAGGATTTGATTGGTTAAAAAATATAGGTCATTCAATTATAGAACCAATACCATCTCTTTTTACATTTAATATGCCTAATGAATCAATTATTGGTTTGACTGGATTAGCTGTTAAGGAAATTAAGGTTAAGATTTTAGAGACTAAAATAGAAACAGATGGCCCTGTTTTAATAACTCACTGGGGTATGAGTGGTCCTGCTATTTTAAAAGCTTCATCTATTGGCGCTCGTGATTTATTTGAAAGAGATTATTCTTTTATGATTGAAATTAATTGGTTAAACGAAAGTAATACGGAATTAATATTTAAGATTATAGAAGAGTTTTCTTTGTCTTTTTCTAATAAATTAGTTTTAAATCAAAATCCTTTTCCGCTACCCAGTCGTCTTTGGCAATTTTTAGTTCAAAAGCTTGGTGTGTCAATAGGAAAAAGATGGGGGGAATTAGGAAAAAAGAAAATGCGTCATTTAGTAGAATTATTTACAAAAGACTCGTATTCAGTTTCTGGAAAAACAACATTTAAGGAGGAGTTTGTCACTTGCGGAGGAATAGCTTTATCAAATATTAATATTAAAACTATGGAAAGTAAGATTCAGTCAGGTCTTTATTTTGCAGGAGAGGTGTTAGATATAGATGCAATTACAGGGGGTTATAATTTTCAGGCAGCTTGGAGTACTGGATTTATAGCGGGAAAATTAGAATAAAAATGTAATGTCAATAAAAGTAGCGAGAGGGAGATTTGAACTCCCGACCTCCGGGTTATGAATCCGACGCTCTAACCAACTGAGCTACCTCGCCATATTAAAATGAGCGTAAATATATAAACAAATTAACTAGACTCAAACTAAGAATAAAAAATATTTAAAATTCTTTTTTTACTTCAATTTAATCTATATATTGCCACCTATGGATTTAAAAATAAAGTTTGAATTAGAGTTTCCGATTCAAGCCTCTGCACAGATGTTATATCAGTATATTTCTTCAGCATCAGGTCTTTGTGAATGGTTTGCAGATGATGTTAACTCAAGAGGAGTGGTTTTTTCATTTTTTTGGGATGGTTCAGAAGAAAAAGCTCAACTAATGTCTAGTAAATCAAATTTATTTGTAAAATTTAGATGGTTAGATGATAGTGATGATCAGGACAAATGTTTTTTTGAAATACGTATTCTTGTTGATGAAATCACTAAAGATGTCTCCTTAATTGTAACCGATTTTGCTTATGATGATGAGGTTGAGGAATCAAAAATGTTATGGGATAATCAAATTTCTGATCTAAAAAAAATTCTTGGTTCTTCTTAGCTGTTCATGGTCAATTATAATGGTAATTTTATAGATCAAAATAATACTGATTTAAATAATAGAGGTTTTTTATTTGGAGATTGTATTTTTGACACATTAAAAGTTGTAAATAATAATATTTTATATTGGGAGGAGCATTATCTTAGATTAATGTCTTCAATTAGAATTTTAAGGATGGAAATTCCTGATCACTTTACACCTGAATTTCTTGAACAACAAATTTTAAAGACTAACTCAAAAATTGATAATAATTTTTCTGGTAGAGTTAGAGTATCTGTTTTTAGGTCAGGTGGAGGGCTTTATTCTCCGGAATCCTCTGTTCCCTCATATGTAATACAATCCACAATATCTAATGAAATTTTTTTTAATACTAACAATAAACCCTTTATAGTTGATTTGTTTAAAGATTATTTTGTTCAACCAAATTTATTATCTAGTCTAAAAACTAATAATAAAATTTTAAATGTCATCGGTAGTATATATGCTAGAGAGAATGAATTAGATAGTTGTATTTTGCTCAATGACAATAAAGATGTTGTGGAGTTTTTAAATGGCAATATTTTTATAGTTAGCGGTTCTATAATCAAAACACCTCCTTTAAACTCTGGTTGTTTAAATGGAATCATGAGAAAGAAAATAATTGAGTTAGTTAATGTTAATTCAATTTTAAATTTAGAAGAAGTTAAAATATCTCCTTTTGAATTAATGTCTTCTGATGAAATTTGGTTGACCAATTCAATTTGTGGAATTACAGCCGTTTCGGACTATAGAAACAAGAAATTCTATAACATAATTGCTAGCCAACTTATTAATTTACTTAATTTTAATATAAACACCTTTTAATTGTGGTTAGGGTTTTCTGGGGAATTAGACCATATCAAATATTTTCCTCCTAAATCAGTTAATTTTTCTTTCCAAATATTGTCCACATTGTTAAACACTATATTTTTATTGATTTCGTTTTCTGCTAATATCCATGAAGATGAACCGATTTCAGTTTCTAATTGAGATTCTTCCCAGCCTGAATAACCAAGAAAAAATTTAATTTGACTTTCTTTAATTTGATCATTATTTATTAATTCTATGATTTTACTAAAATCTCCTCCCCAATAAATATTATTTTTTATTTTTATGCTTCCTGGAATTATTTCTGGATAGCAATGAATGAAATATAAATTTTCTTTTTCAACAGGTCCTCCATTATATATAGAAAAATCATGTTTTAATTCAGGAATTAGTTCAGATGATGTGTAATTTAATTTTTTGTTTAATATAAAGCCAACTGATCCTGTTTTAGTGTGATTCGCAATCAAAATAACTGATCGATTAAAGTTAATATCTCCGATCATGGAAGGTTCTGCAAAAAGTAAATTTCCTTTTTTAATATTGTTCAATATATTTAAATAATAATCACTAATTAAATTTAGTTATTTTAATTAACTATGAAAGACGTTGATAATGAAAATTCTTATAACCGTTAATAAATTCTAAATAACTCATTCTTTTTTTTCCTTCTAATTGAAGCTCTAATACTTCTAAAAAACCGTCATAGGTGATGATTTTGATAGTGTTATTTTTAATTATTATTGTACCTGATAAGTTTTCCTTGCTATTTTTTTCTTTATGAAAAATAACTTCAAATATTTTTAATATTTTATTGCTTTTTTCATCTTTTGTCCAAGCTGATGGATAAGGAGATAAACCTCTTATTAAATTAAATATAGATTGCCCAGAGTTTTTCCAATCAATTCTGGTATTATTTTTATTAAGTTTTGGAGCTATTAATAGCTTCTCTGAATTAGTTTGTTTAATTGATTTAAAATCATTTTTTTCAATAATTTTTAAAGTAGAGACAAGTAAATTACTTCCCCTCGATTTTAGTTTTTCATATAGTTGTCCAGTGTTTTCTTTACAATTAATTTTCAACTTAGATTGTTCGATTATATTTCCAAAGTCAATTTTTTCATTTATAAAAAATGTTGTGACACCTGTCTCGCTTAATCCATTTATTATTGCCCAATGTATAGGAGCTGCTCCTCTTAATTGTGGTAAAAGCGAAGCATGTAAATTGATTGTACCTTTTTCAGGAATTTCCCAAACAGTTTTTGGAAGCATTCTAAAGGCTACAACAACAAAAATATCAGCATTTATAGATTTTAACTCATTTATAAATTTCTCATTCTTAAGGTTAATGGGTTGTAATAGTTTTATGCTATTGTTAATAGCATACTTTTTTACTTCTGATTGAATTATCTTCTTACCTCTTCCTGCTGCTCTATCTGGTGCTGTTATTACTGCTTTTATTTCATGATTAGAATTAATAAGAAAATCTAAGCATCCTACTGCAAAATCAGGAGTTCCCATGAAAACAATTTTTAATTTGTTCATATTACTTTATTATTTCTAGTATTTTTTCAACTCTCTCATTTAATGTTCCTTTATTTAGTATAATCGGATTCATCTCGAACAAATCATAAACTTTAATTATTTCTTTATAAATTTCAGTAGCTTCTTCAAAGCTTTCGTATCTAACATCATCTTGAACGTAAATTTCTTTCCATGGTGGAAGCACAATAACTTTGTTATATTTTACTTTTTTAACTTTTGTAATGAGTTCTTTAGAGTATTTAATTTTAATATAGTTAAGGTATGCTAATACATCATGAACCCCTCTATCATAAAATGTATTATTAAAATTCTGATTTTTATTAAATTGATTAACTCTCAATTCTAAAAGTTTTTCACTAAAATTTAATGGATTTTTTAAAAATAGTTGATCAATTCCGTTTTCTTTCCCCTCTTGAGTTAAACTTCTCACAATTTCATGTTCACAATTGTAATTTTTATTTTCTAATTCATTGATTATTGATGTTTTGCCAGAACCTGGCCCCCCAGTAATTAATATTTTACATTCGTTATTCATGAGATGCAAATTAAGCAATTAATAAAACTTTATACATATATTTGAGCTCATGTTAAAAGACAGTAAAGATTTTTACATTAGGCTAGAAAAACAACTTCTAGAATCGTCTAGTTGGCCTTCTATTTATAAATATAAATTTATTCTTAAATCTGATAAAAATTCTATTGATCAATTGAAATCAATGTTTATAGATATTAATGCAAATATTTCTACAAAATCTTCATCTTCTAATAAATTTACTAGTATAACTATTACAGCAAACATGAAATCACCCTCATTTGTAATAGAAAAATATAAATTAGCTTCAAAAATTGATGGAATAATTTCTTTGTGATTAAATTTCATTAAATTTGTTTAACTTGATTAATAAATCACCCCTATTTTGATTGAAAATTTACATTACAATACAGAGCGTACTAAGCTCATTATTCCTGAGTATGGAAGACACCTTCATAAAATGATTGATCAGGCTTTGGCTTGTGAAAATAGAAATGAAAGAAACAATATAGCTAAAGCTATTATTGGTGTTATGGGTAATATGAATCCGCATTTAAGAGATGTACCAGACTTCCAACACAAGCTGTGGGATCAATTGTTTATTATGTCTGATTTTAATCTTGATGTAGATTCACCATATCCTATACCTTTAAAGGAAGTCTTTCTAGAAAGACCAGATAAGTTAGGTTATCCTCAAAACTTTCCAAAATACAGGTTTTATGGAAATAATATTAAAAGAATGGTTGATGTAGCTGTTAAATGGGAGGAAGGGGATATGAAAAAGCAATTGGTGTATGTGATTGCTAATCATATGAAAAAATGTTTCCTTAATTGGAACAAAGACACAGTTGAAGATGATGTGATTTATAAACATTTACTAGAACTTTCTGGTGGTTTAATTATTTTAACTTCAAAGGATAAACCTTTATCGGATTCTCATAATCTAATAAAGTTAACTAACAAAAAGTTTACTAAAACACCTGTAAATAAAAATAATAAAAAACCTTATCGCAATTTTAAAAAGCGAAACAATAATTAAAAGTCAATAGTTGTATGGGGACCTTTTCAATTGAAGGCGGTTTTAAACTAAAAGGAGATATTCATCCACAAGGAGCTAAGAATGAAGCCTTACAGGTTATTTGCGCTTGTTTATTAACAAGTGAAGAAGTTGTAATTGACAATATTCCACAAATAATAGATGTAATTAAATTAATAGATTTATTATCTTCTTTGGGGGTTAAAATTCATCAGATATCTAAAAATAAATACTCTTTTAAAGCCGATGACGTTGATGTTGATTATCTGAAATCTGACTCATTTAAAGCGAAGGGGAGTAGCTTAAGAGGGTCTATAATGATTGTTGGCCCACTATTATCTAGGTTTGGAAAAGGGTATATCCCTAAGCCTGGAGGAGATAAAATAGGTAGAAGAAGGTTAGACACCCACTTTCTTGGATTAATTAAATTGGGAGCATCATTTAGATACAATAAAGAAGAATATTTTTATGGAGTAGAGTCTAAAAGATTGAAAGGTGCTTTTGTTTTATTAGACCAGGCTTCTGTAACCGGCACAGCTAATGTCCTTATGGCTTCTGTTTTAGCTAAAGGTAAAACAGAAATATATAACGCTGCTTGTGAGCCATATATTCAACAGCTTTGTAAAATGTTAATCAGCATGGGAGCTGATATTTCAGGAATTGGTTCAAATTTGTTAGTAATCAATGGAGTAGAATCTTTAGGAGGATGTAAGCATAAGGTCCTTCCAGATATGATAGAAATAGGTAGTTGGATAGGGATGGCAGCTATGACAAAAAGTGAAATTACAATTAAGAATGTGAGTTGGGAAAATTTGGGACAAATTCCAGATGTTTTTCGAAAGTTAGGAATAACAATTACAAGAAAAGGAGATGATATATACATACCTGAACATTTAAATGGATATGAAATCCAAAATTACATAGATGGCTCTGTATTGACTGTTTCTGATGCTCCTTGGCCAGGGTTTACACCTGATTTGTTGAGTATTGTTCTGGTTGTATCTACTCAAGCAAGAGGAAGTGTTTTGATTCATCAAAAAATGTTTGAAAGTAGATTATTTTTTGTTGATAAACTTATTGATATGGGAGCAAAAATTATTCTTTGTGATCCGCATAGGGCTACTGTAATTGGACATGACTTTAAGTCTAAACTTAAGGCTACTACTATGGTTTCACCTGACATTAGAGCAGGAATTTCTTTATTAATCGCTGCACTTTCAGCTAAAGGAACTAGTATTATCCATAACATTGAGCAAATTGATAGAGGCTATGAAAATATTGATCAGAGACTATTGGCTCTAGGGGCAAAAATCAAAAGACTTTAGTTATCTTTTACTTATTTTATTTCCAGAAATAGATTTTTGTCTGCTGCATTTAAATCTGCTGATTTCAGAGTTTCTTTTTTTTAAATGTTTTTGACTTACTCCACTATTCACTCTTTTTCTCCACCTTTTAAAGCTAGATTCTTTTAGATTACTTCTCATTAATTTAATAACATCTTTTTCAGCTAAATTAAATTGGAATAGAATAGCTTCAAAGGGAGTTCTGTCTTCCCATGCCATTTCAATTACTCGATCAATTTGAATAGAATTAAGTTTTAACATACTATATTTTGGTTATGAAATTATCTGCATCAATTAGTAATTTTTCTTTTTTTAATGAATCCATTTTGTCAAAAGTACTTATAAGCATTCTCATTCTAGGATTTTTACTAAAAAACACTCTTTGTTTATCCATAAATGTCCAAAAAAGTCCATCCCATACGTCACTCCATTCACCTTTTTTATAGTCACTCATTTTAATAATATAATTGCTACTGCTTATATATGGTTTTGTTGACATTAATCCTCCATCTGCAAATTGACTCATTCCGTAAACGTTTGGCACCATCACCCAATCGTAAGAATCAATAAATAATTCCATAAACCATCTGTATACCTCGTCAGGATCGAATTCACATAAAACCATAAAATTCCCTAATATCATTAATCTTTCTATATGGTTAGCATATCCAGTTTTATTTATCTTTTTAATGGTATCATCAACAGGATCAATCCCTGTAGATCCGTCATAGAAAGATTTTGGAATTTTCCTTTTAAATCCCCAATAATTTTTTGATCTTTCCTCACTTCCCTTAGAAACATATACTCCTCTTATAAATTCTCTCCAACCAATTATTTGTCTTATAAAACCTTCAGCTGAATTTAATGGAATATTATTTTTTTTATAAAAAGCTAAAGAAGTTTTTAATATATATTTTGGTTCTAGAAGACCTGAGTTAATAAGTGGAGACAAAATACTGTGATTTATAATTGACTCTTTGATTAGAACAGCATCTTCATATATCCCAAATTCATCGAATCTAGTATTTAAAAAATTATTAAACCAAATTTTAGCTGATTTGAATTCAGTAGGATATATCTGAATATTACTCAATTCTCCAGTATTTTTTGAAAAATATTTTGATGTATATTTCTTAGAATATAAGTAGTTAGGGCTTTTGATGATTGAGTAATCGATTTTAGGGGTATTTTTATTTTTAG
>Ga0307995_1000496_pt1 | contig 27105 bp, 22 predicted proteins | sample EllFjometagen262_FD_203132 | JGI IMG/M metagenome (GOLD analysis project Ga0307995, IMG submission 203132) | Marine microbial communities from Ellis Fjord, Antarctic Ocean - #262 | ecosystem: Environmental > Aquatic > Marine > Unclassified | place: Southern Ocean | collected 2014-11-02 | reverse complement strand
TACTATAAAAAATACTTTCAACACCATAATTATAAAAAGTTACAAAAATGTGTTTTTCATCTTCACCAAATTCAATATCAGAAATACTTCCTGAAAACTCATCCCATCTTATTTGTTCTTTAGTTTGTGTGGTAGGATTTTGAGCATTTGTTATTTTCCATAATGCCCCATTGTCATTTCCTACGTATAAAGTAGAAGACTGCGTTTGAAATGGAGAGACTGTTAACGCAGAGATGTTCGATCCTAGATTATCAATTAGGTATGTGTTTTTTATTTCACCCTGTGAACCAGGGGCAAAATCATCCCAATTGTGATAGGCTCTAATTTTTCCAGTACCAGCATTTGAATAAATTATTCCAAAATTTGAATCTAAAGCTTGTTTGTTAATAAAATCACCTTCATTATCATCATTTGATGATATTCTCCACCACCTACTTCTGCCGTCATTTCCGGGGTTATTCATGTTTAAAACTCTAACTGAGTTGTTGTAAACATAATTGTATACTACATACTTGTTACTGTTGTTTTGTGAAAACATTGTTCCAGCTCCATCACCTGATCCAAAATCATTCCCTTCTGAAAACCCATTATTATTATCCGCTTGTATGGAGGTGCCGTTGTCTTGCATGCCTCCAGCGAAGACATCCTTATGTCCGTTAATAGTTGTTTCTTTAGTATATACAGTTCGTTCTGTTGTTGAATCCCAAGATCCAACTAATTGATCATATCCAGAAACGATAGTGGTGTAATCGTCAAACATTCCTAATGGTGCTACAGCAACCGTATAATATTGTGCAGTATGAAATTTATTGTTTCTTGGTATTAAATCTCCACGTGTTTTATATCCAATTCCCCCGTCGTTACCAATAAGAATTTTGCTCGGATCTTTTTTATTAAAAATAACTGAATGTTGATCTGCATGGAGATATTGTGCATATCTTCCTCTTGAGTGAGTCAATTGTCCCCAGTCTTCACCTCCTTGATTTGATGAGAAAAGATTGATACCACCTACATAAACCTCGTTTTTATCTGTTGGATGCGCCGCAAGTGAGACACTGTAGTATCCTTGTCCTCTTGAAAAATCATAATCTTCAATACCTTCATCTTGATCAATTGGTTTCGATAACTCATTGTAGTTTCCTGAAATCCAATCTTCAATTGAACCTTTATATAATTTTGGAACAAGTCTCCAATAACCTCCGTCAGCTTCAGGAGCAATAGACAAAACAATAAGCTGATTATCAGCTGTAAATGTCATCTCAGTTCTCCTTCCTTGCATGGTTGTATTACCAGTTTGAAGTGATACATCAACTTTGATAGAATTAATGAATGTAGCAGAATTTCCTTCTTCATTGAATCTGTATATCTTACCTCCACCTTTAGGTGGATTGCCACCCCACTGGCCACCAGTCAAACTGTATTGAGGGCTGATAGTGGAAGATGCCCACAATCTATTATCATTGTCTAATTCTAAATCCATTGGAACAACAGCAAGATTATGAATATCATTATCATTGTCTATTGGATGATATAATTCAATTTTAGACCAATTTACCCCATCAATAGATTTGTAAACTGCATCATGTCCAGATCCTAAAATTGTACTTTGATCCCCCCCAATATCCCATAATCTAGACCCAGCTGCCACATAAATTTCTGATGTTCCTTTGTTGTCACGCACAACCACATCATTAATAAAAAACATTCCTGGGACTATTGTAAAACCAGAAACAGCAACATTAGTTTTTTTAGAAATTTTTATAGTTGTTTTTTCTTTTTCAATAAGTTCTTTAATTTTCTTTCCAGAAAAAGCTTTTATAAATATGGATGGAATGTTGACTGTAGAAACATCCCCATTATTAGCATTCATTGTTATTAAATCATCTGTCCAGCTCGCATCGCCAGTGTCTTTATTGAATATTACTACCGCTTTTGCACCAGCAGTCTGACCTTCTGTTACTTTTTTAAGATAATCACAATTACTTCCATCTAAAGATCCTTCTTCAATTAGCACAATTTTACCTTTAATTTTTTCAGAGTTAGATAAAGTCGAGCAACCATCTAATGGGTTTGCAATTACTATTTCCTCACTTAAATAGTCCATTGGAGGTCCAGGAAGATTAGGGCCAAACGAAGCTTGTAAAAAATTGATTGGATCTAAATTGTTTTGACTAACAACATTAATCTCGTTTATTTGTCCTCTGAATACCTGTTCAGAATCAGACCTTCCTCCAAATATATTTTCCCAAGTAAGTCCTGCATCATTAGATCTCCAAAGTCCATTACCAATAGCATCACCTCCAGTGTATATTTCTCCAGTTCCAGCATAGAAAATATTAAAGTTATTAGGGTCATAGGTTAATACTGAAATGGGTAGATTTTTAGGAACTCCTTCAATCATTTTCCATTCAGATTCAGCATCTACGATATCTTCATTTACAAAAATTCCACCACTAACTCCACCTGCAAAAACTTTTTTGTTAGTACTGTCGTTTGGATCAAACATCATCCCATTTGTTCTACCAGCTATGTTAGTTGGTCCTCTTGGAACCCAAGCCATATCAGGATTTTGACCAGGAACACCTGATGTTTTGTTTTTTGACATTTTATCTAATTCCTCTTGAATTAAAAAAACATTTTCTGTGATAGGTCTACCAAGAACCGGATCCATTGTTAATTCCCATAAACGATCATTGTATGCATTTGGAGGAATTTGCAATTCCTTTCTCTCTTTTTTATTGAGTTTTTTTGTATTCTTAAACGGGCTTTTTTCAAGGTTTTTTTTATGTAATTCTCTAACTAAATTATAATCTGTGTTTTGTTCAGAGTTATAATTTAAAAAAACTCCAAACAAAAAAACGATTGTTATGGATATGATTATATTTTTTTTCTTTAACATGAATGAATTATATTAATATGAATTTTTTTTGTTAATAAGCTTATTGTTTCTCCATTTAATCAAATATGATCATTAGATCCATCTAAATTTAATGTAAAATTAGTTTAGGACAAAAAAGATTTTTTAAAATTAGTAGCTTGAACAGATTAAAGTATTTGAGTGTTTAAATTAACACAGTAAAAAATAAAATTTTGAAATATTCAGCTTTAATATTCTAGTATAATTTTCAATAGAATTTATTTCTAGCAAGATTTGATCATTTTTTTGAGCAAAACAATTACTCATCAGACTTTTTGAGAAAATAATGAAGTATATGTTTTTTATAATAATTATTGAGTTTGCCATTTTAAAAAACGCCTTTTGATATTCTAACTTTAGAAACATCAGTTGCACCAGCTTCAAGAACTGATTTCATGATTTTTTCTTCATTATTAATACTTGAAACTGCTACAATTGAGCCTCCACATCCAGAACCAATAATTTTTGATCCATATGCTCCCGCTAAATTTGCTGCATCAATCATTTGGTCAACTTTAGGCACTGTAATTTTAAGATTATTTTTCAAAACACTATGATGTAAATTCATTAATTCCCCTAACACTTTAGTGTTTGTATTTGAATTTTCCATTTCTTTTAAAGCTTTCAATGTAATATTATGATTTTCTATTGCAGCTTTAAAGTAAACAAATGATTCATTATCTAATATCTTTGAGTAAGCTTCAATTTCTTTATTCTTACATTTTAAAATATCAAATTTTGAATTGAATTTTTGAACTTTTTGTATTGCATCAATAGCTTTATTTTTCAACTCTTTCAATACTCCATCTGTGTTTTTTTTAATTCCAGAATTTGCAATTATAAAATTGCAAAACCCACTATCAATTTTTTTATATGAAAATTTAGAGCCAGTTTCTAAAAATATTGTATTCCCTAAAGCTATTGAATATTGATCCATTTTTCCTCCTGATCCTTCTTGCTCAATTACTTCTGAATGGTATGCTATTTCAGCAATCAATTCATTATTAATTTCTCTAGTAATGCCAAAGGCTTTAATGAAAAAATTAACTAAAGAAACTGTTAAGGCAGATGAACTAGAAATACCTGCATTTATATAAATATCACTATGGACTTTTATATCCATGCCTGAATTAATATAACAACCGAAGGTCCGTAATGTTTTAATTACAGCTCTAATGTGGTCTCCTTTTTTTACAACTATTAAAGGTTCATTTATATTGATACTTATCTTTTTATTCAGATCAATTAAATTAAAATTTAACTGATCACCTGAAACACCTCCCCCTTCTACTGTCATATATTTATCTATTGCACAAGCAATTATAGGAAGACCTAAATAATCTTGATGATCTCCAAAAAGACATATTCTAGATGGAGCTTTAGAAATAATTATATTTTTCAATAACATTTATTAAATTTTCTTTATCACTTAAATTTATAATATTATATCTAGTTGTTTTGTAGTCTCCCAATTTCCTCTAGTAAAATCAGGAAATTTTTGTGGCGCACCTTCTTCAGAGATAGATTTTCCGCTAAGTGGTGTTACTGCACTCCAAAAACACCCCTCATATACATTTTGATCTAATGGCAAACCATTTCTTAAACACTCAATTATTCTATATCTCATAATCCCATCCATTCCTCCATGTCCACTGTTTTTTGTTTCTTGATTTAATCTTTTATATAATGGGTGGTCATGTTTTTCATATAACATTTCTAATTTATCTCCTTGAATCCATGAATGATGATCTTTGGAAACTCCTTCAAAACCACCTTCAATTGCTACTCTAGTTGGAAATCCAGCTAATATACCTTTTGTACCTTGGATAAGATTATGACGAGTATAGGGTCTTGGGCTTGTCTCATCCCATTGAATCATAACTGTCCTCCCTATATTGGTTTTTATTATGGATGTACTTATGTCTCCATTTAAATAGTCTAATTTGTTCCATTTATGATCCAAAGAATAATTTTTTTTAGCATACAATTCTCTTCCTCTTGCTGGGGAGGAATAAGAAACAATGCTTTTAAATGAATCATCTGTCCTTCCTAAATTCATATACTGAGCTACTGGGCCCAGGCCATGAGTCGGATATAAATTTCCCTTTCCAGTAGCGTAGTGATGAGTTCTCCAAGAACCAGTGCCTCTTTGTTCTTGAGACATTTGAAACCTTAATTCATGAATGTAAGCTGCTTCAGCATGAAGAAGTTCTCCAACAACTCCATTTCTACACATATTTAAATACATCAATTCATCACGACCATAATTAACGTTTTCCATCATCATACAGTGCTTTTGAGTTCTTTCTGATGTATCCACAATTTTCCACATGTCCTTCAAACTAACAGCTATTGGAACTTCTACAAAAGCATGAGCTCCGCTTTCCATAGATTTAATAGCCATCGGAGCATGATTGTTCCAGTTAGTTGATATAAAAACTACATCGGGTTTTATTTCTTCTAGCATTAATTCCCACTTATTTTCCTCCCCCCAATATTGTGCTATATTATTATGTCGTTCTCCTTTTCCAATTTCGCTAGCAACTTTTGAGTTTCTTATGCAATAATCTTCATATAAGTCGCTAATTGCAACGACTTCAACTCCCTCCAGACTAGCTAAAGAACGTAAATGACCACTTCCTCTAGCTCCTAATCCAATAAATGCTACTCTAACTGTATCTAGTTTAGGAGCTGAAAAACCTCCCATATAAAGACCTTTTGAAATAGGCTCAATGTTATTATCAGTACAACTAGCTATAGTACTAGCTGCCGTTAAAACAGCCGCAGACATTGTTGTTTTTTTTATGAACTTTCTTCTGTTATAATTTTTCATAATGATCTGTATTTTTTGTTTTTTTTAAATTATTTTTAAATTAAATAAACGTCTTGAAGATATTTGTATATCATATTGCAATTATTGTAGATAAGTTAAAAGAAAGATCATAGTGAAATTGAGAAAAGATAGATGTATTGTTATTTATAAACTACCCCTTTTTTCATAACAAACACTACATTCTCCATTGTTGAAATAAGATTGATTGGATTATCATCTGTAGCTACTATATCTGCAATAAAACCAACTTTAATTTGACCTAAATCATTTTCCATTCCCAAAATCAACGCATTTGTAGTTGTTGCTGATTGAATACATTCCATAGCAGGCATGCCAACCTCGTTCATATATCTAAACTCTTTACCGTTTAACCCATGAGGAAATACTCCAGCATCTGAACCAAAAGCGATTTTTACCCCTGCTTTATAGGCTTTTTTAAATGTAGATTGAAGTTTAGGTCCTATAGCCAATGCTTTTGGAACTACTAACTCATCATAATATCCTTTTATTTTTGCCTTTTCAGCAACTTCTTTACCTGCGCTTATTGTTGGAACAAAATATGTTCCGTATTGCTTCATTAACTCCATTGATTTATCACTCATAAGAGTGCCGTGTTCAATAGTATTAACCCCACCAATTATTGCCCTTTGAATTCCTTCATCACCATGAGCGTGAGCAGCTACAATCATTCCATAATCTTTAGCTGTATCACATATTGACTTAATTTCTTCTAAAGTAAATTGAGGATTTTGACCATTTTTTGCAATACTCATAACTCCTCCAGTTGCTGTTATTTTAATATTATCTGATCCGTCTTTATACCTTTGCCTTACCGCTTTTTTAGCATCATCTACACTATTAACTACTCCTTCTTTTGGACCTGGATCACCTTTTAATGAGTTTTTCCAACCATTAGTAGGATCTGCATGCCCTCCAGTTGTTGCAATCGATTTTCCAGCTGTAAAAATTCTTGGGCCAATTACCTTTCCTTTAGCTATCGCATTTCTAAGAGCTATATTTACTCCTGTTCCACCTAAATCTCTAACTGTTGTAAATCCAGCCATCAAAGTTTTCTTTGCGTAATCTAAAGATCCATAGGCAATATCTGCTTTGTTTGCAGTAAAGTCTAATCTTCCATTTTTAGGATTAAATTCTGATTCTAGATGTACATGCAAGTCAATTAACCCAGGCATTACTGTCTTAGTTTTTAAGTCAATTACTATATCTTTTAAATTACTTGAACTAACATATCCGTTTTTAATTGCTGTGATTTTATCAGCTGAAACTATGATTGTTTTTTTGGTTAAAATTTTACCATTTTCTGTGTCAATTATTTTACCACAATGTAAATAAGTGTCTTGAGCGGAATTACTAAAACTTAAAAATAAAATTAATAGGAATAAATATTTTTTCATAATTTTAAATTTAACCTAATTCAATTCGGAATCAAAATTTCAAAAAATATCTATAGTAATTTTTAATTAGCGCTACCCTACTAATTTAATATTGATTTTCTTTTAATTGGTGGTGTTTGTATAAATATATTTAATAGTAACCTTAATGTATTTAAAAAAAATTATTTACGTTATCTTTAAATCAAAACCAACAAACTTCTATTATGAAAAATTTATTTATAATTATCATTACTTCTTTATTTTTAGTAAACTGTAATGATTCTGTTCCAATGATGAACCAATGGTCAGATAAAAGTTCTGAATTTGGAGGAGTTCCTGCGTTTGATAAAATTTCTCCTGAACTAGTTAAAGAAGCAATGCTTAAAGGAATGGAAATGAGCCTTGAGGATGTTGATAAAATTGCAAACAATTTAGATGCCCCAACATTTGAAAATACTATTGAAGAAATGGAAAGGTCTGGAAAGTTTTTAGATGATGTTTATCCATACTATGGAATATTATCCAGTAACATATCTAGTCCAGAATTTAGAAAAATACAAAGAGAATTAGCGCCTAAGTTATCTGAATACTCCTCACTTATAAGTCAAAATGAAAAATTATTTAGAAGAGTCAGTACTATTTATGAGGCTTCTAAAACTAATCCTCTAGAAAATGATCAACAAAGAGTTTTAAATTTAATGTACAAGAGTTTTGCTATGAACGGAGCGGCTTTAGATAAGGATAAAAAACAGAGGCATGCAGAAATTAATATAGAGCTTTCTAAACTGTATAATGATTTTTCTAACAATGTATTACACGATGAAGAAAATTATGTTACTTATTTAGAAGAATCTCAATTAGATGGTTTGTCAGACGGATTTATAAAATCCGCTAAAAAAATTGCACAAGACAAAGGTTTTGAAGATAAATTCGCAATAACTAACACAAGATCGTCAATAGATCCTTTTTTAACTTATTCTACTAATAGAGCGGTTAGAGAAGTTGTATGGAAAAACTATTATTCTAGAGGTGATAATGGAGATGAGTTTGATAATAATCAAATTATAGCTGAAATATTAAGATTAAGAAAAGAACGAGTTGGTTTGTTAGGTCATGAAAATTATGCTCAGTGGAGGCTACAAGATAGAATGGCAAAAAAACCTGAAAATGCAATGGCATTAATGGAAGCAGTATGGCCTGCTGCAATAGCGAGAGTTGATGAAGAAGTTGCTGATATGCAAAAAGTTGCTGACGAGCTTATCAATCCCAAAATTACAATAGATCCTTGGGACTACAGATTCTATGCAGAAAAAGTAAGAAAAATAAAATATGATTTAGATTCTGATGAAGTCAAACAATATTTACAACTAGATAAATTAACTGATGCTATGTTTTATGTGGCAGGGGAATTATTCAATTTTAAGTTTAAAGCTTTAGAGAAAGGTAAAATTCCTGTATTTCATGAAGATGTAAATGTTTGGGAAGTTGAAGATAAATCGTCTGGAAAACATATTGGATTATGGTACTTAGATCCATACGCTAGACAAGGAAAAAGATCTGGAGCCTGGGCTACAACCTATAGAAGTCATACAACAATGGACGGAAAAACAAATGTTTTAGCATCAAATAATTCTAATTTTATTAAACCTGCACCAGGTGAAGCATTGTTAGTTTCTTGGGATGACGCTACAACTTTCTTTCACGAATTTGGACATGCATTACACTTTTTCTCATCTAATGTAAAGTATCCAACCTTAAATGGTGGCGTAAGAGATTATACGGAATTTCAATCGCAACTTCTTGAAAGGTGGTTATCTACAGACAGAGTAATAAATCAGTTTTTAGTTCATAATCAGACTGGAAAGACTATGCCTAAAGAACTAGTGCATAAAATAAAAAAAGCTTCTAAATTTAATCAAGGTTTCGATACAACTGAATATTTAGCCTCTGCAATTATGGACATGAAATTTCATTTAGCAGATCCAATAAACATAGATGTAGATAAATTTGAAAAAGAAACATTAGCAGATCTGAAAATGCCTTCTGAATTACCTATGAGACACAGAACGCCACACTTTGGACATGTCTTTTCAGGTGAAGGATATGCAACTGCCTATTACGGTTATATGTGGGCAGATGTATTAACTGCTGATGCTTCAGAAGCATTTGCTGAAGCTCCAGGAGGATTTTATGACAAAGATCTTGCTAAAAAATTAGTGGATTACTTATTTTCCCCACGAAATTCAATTGACCCTGCAGAAGCTTATCGACTATTTAGAGGAAGGGATGCTAAAATTGAAGCGTTAATGAGAGATCGTGGATTTCCTCAATAAAATCTCAATAGTGATTTTTAATAGCTGCTCCTCTGCTTATATAAGATTGGTTTTCTATTAAAGGTTTAGATTTCTTTCTTGTTTTTTAATATAAAATTAATCTTTTGTGATTTCAATTAACATATCTCTAGCAGTCATAAATTTAACTTTGTGGACAGAGTTCTTTACTAAATTGTTGTCAATTCGATTTTCAAGATATTCAATAAGTTCTTTAGCGGTGGAGTTTAAATTCATTCAATAAATTTATTAATAAAATAAAAAATAATCAAGATTAATTTTAATTTGTGCTCCCCTAAATAAATAAGATAGGTTTTCTTTTGACGGAAGGTGTTTGTATAAATATGTGTAATAATGAGGTTCTGATTATTTATCCTTTATTTAAAATTCATCTTTTAGACATCTTTTTATTTGTTCCGTAACTGTTGAGATTCAAGTTTGATGTTTAATTATTTTTTTACAAAAACCATGCAATGCTGCCAAGGAAGATTATCGATATTTCTTTTAAGTACAAAACCAGCGGCTTCCATTTCTTTCACAGATTGTTTTTCAGTCATTTTGTGTATTTTTTTAATAGGAACTTTTGAGTCTTCTCCTCTATATTCGATTAAAAATAACTGTCCATTGGGCTTCAATGCATTTTTCATGGAAGCAATCATTTCTACAGGAAAATTAAACTCATGATACACGTCAACCATTAAAATTTTATCAACTGAATTTTTAGGTAAATAAACACTTTTTTCACTTCCAAGAATTGTTTCAACATTTCTGATTTTGCTAGACTCTTTGGTCCTTTCAATCGCCATCAACATTTCACCTTGAATATCAATTGCATACACCAGGCCTTTTTTAGCTAACGGGGCCATTCTAAATACATGATACCCAGAACCAGCTCCAATATCTGCTATAGTATCATTGGATTTAATCCTCATGTTTTGAATCAAATTAGAAACGTTTTCTTCTTTTTCTCGATCTGATCTTTCTAGCCAACCAATTCCTTCAAATCCCATTACATAGGCAATTTCTCTATCCATATACCACTTTCCAATTCCGTTATCATCTCCTCTTTTAAAGGTATATTTTTTATCAGTATTGTGCTTTTGTCCTACACATTCATTTGATAGTATTAAAGCAGTAAACAAAAATAAAAGAATAGTGAGTTTTTTCATCATAATAAATTTAAATCAATTCTTATTACAAACAAAATTCCAAAAAATATCAAAAATAATTTTAATAAGTGTACCCCTACTTTAATAATATTGATTTTTTTTACGCAAGGTGCTTATATAACTATATCTAATAGTGAGGTTCTGGATGTCTGAATTAAATAAAAAGATATATCTATGAATTAATAAAGGTTAGTTTTTTTCTTAGCGATTCAGAAACTATTTTAAATTAAAAAAATTCAAATATATTATTGATCATTCAAAATAATTACTACAAATAGAATCAAAAAATATCAAGTCTTCAGTGCTGTAATCAATATAAACGTAATCATTTTTGGCTATAGATTTTGATGAGAAAAATTGCCAGCTTTTACCATTTAACACACCTTTTATTTTATATTCTTTCCCTTGAAAAAAACATTTTTCAACTTGAACTTTATTATTTGATTTTTCTACTATATTTACCTTTTCTGGTCTTATATAATATTTTTTATTATCAATATTTATCTGATTTAAATCTCCCAGTATTTTAGCACAATAACAATTAGCTGGTTCACAGTACATATTGACAGGATCATCATACTGTTGTAAAACTCCAGCTTTAAAAATTAAAATTCTATCAGCTATGTTTAGAGAGTCATTAATATCGTGAGTTACTAAAATTGCAGTTGTATTGGTTTCTTTTATAATTTTATAAATTTCATCTCTCATTGAGAGTTTAATATTCGCATCTAAATTACTAAAAGGTTCATCAAGTAAAAGCAAGTCAGGTTCTCTAATTAATGCTCTAGCGATACAAGCTCTTTGTTGTTCACCTCCAGAAAGCTCATGAGGGTATCTAAATAATAATTTTTCTAATCTTGTAAGAGAAATCATATAATCTAATTTGTTGAAATATTTGCTCTTTAAATTAAAAGTTATATTTTCTTTCAAATTTAGGTGAGGAAATAATGGATAATCTTGAAATACAAAGCCAATTTTCCTGTCCTGAGGTTTTACAAAAACACTGTCATTATTTAATATATTATTATTTAAAGAAATTGAACCTGAATTAATTTTTTCTAAACCAGAAATACATTTTAAGAATGTTGATTTTCCAGAACCACTTTCACCTAAAAAGGATATAATTTCACCTTTATTAACCGAGAAGTTCAATTTCTTTATAACAGGTGAGTCCTTGCTGTAATACTTAACTAAATTTTTAATTTCAAGAAACATTGATCTGTTTGTTAATTACATTTTTAAGAAACAGCAATAATATGCTTCCTATCAAAATTATCATTAATGAGTATACGCTAGATAGTGGTATCATTTCTTCAACGGCAAACTCATATGTTTGAGTTGCTAAAGTATCAAAATTAAAAGGTCTTAAAATTAATGTTATTGGTAACTCTTTCATCAGGTCAATAAAAGTAACAATAAAAGCCGTTATCAAGGCAAATTTATTTATAGGTAAATGAATTTTTTGAAGAAGTTTTAAGGGACCTAAGCCTAGATTTTTAGCAGTGTCATCATAAGAATCAGGATGTTTCTCTAAACTAGACTTAATTGGTGATTTACCTACAGCTAAAAATCTAATAATGTAAGCATACATTAATAAATAAAAAGATCCCAATAATGTAAATGAAGAAAACATATCATTAATTGAGGTAACTAACATTATTAAAGCTAAACCAATAACAGCACCAGGAATAGCATAACCCAACGAAATTGATTGACTAATGAAATAATTAATTTTATTTTTTGAAAATTTTTCAACATAAAGGAAAAATAAAGCAATTAAGACAATCAATAAAGCAGAGAAAGATGAAACAGTTATTGTATTTATAGTCAGTAAAAATAAATTATTAAAATCAACTAGCTTAAAAGTATTAAATACATTGTTTAATATAAATGTAAACGGGACTAGGAATCCAAGTAAAAAGGGAATAAAACATACTAGTATTATATAGAATTGGTTTTTCAATTTCAAATCTGATAAAGTTTGAATTTTAGAGTTAATTCTATAAAAAAATTTAGTTTTTGAATGATAAAATTTTTCTATATAAAAAAAGGAAAAAACTACTAAAAGTAATATAGCAGATAATTGAATAGCAGTCCCTATATCATTCATAGAAAACCAAGCTCTAAAAATTCCTGTTGTAAACGTATTAATTCCAAAATATTTCACAGCCCCATATTCGTTAAGTACTTCCATTAAAACAAGAAACAATCCAGAAAAAATAGCAGGTCTTGATAAGGGTAATATTACTTTAATAAAAATTTTAAATGTTGATAAACCTAAGTTTTTTGAAATATTTATATAATTAGCACCTAGTAAACTAAAAGAAACTCTTGAAGCAGTGTATATATAAGGATATAAAGCTAAAGCTAATATGATTCCTAAAATTTCAATTTGAAGGTAATCTTGATTAAAGGTCTCTGAAATATCAACAAAATTAGCTCTTAAAAAAGTTTGAAATGGTCCTGTAAAACTTAGAATATCGCTGTAAGTAAATGCCATTATATAAGATGGAATAGCAAGAGGAAGATAAAGCGCTACATCCAAAAAACCTCTACCTTTAAAATTATAATTGCTAATAAACCAAGCTGGTATTATTCCAAATAAAAGTGAAAAAAAAGAAGTTAATAAAATTAAATAAAAGGTATTAAAAGTATAGTCTAACAATATAGTTTCCCATAGATAAGAAAAAGAATTTCCCTCTATAAAAAAGAGTTTATATAAAAGAGTAAAAATAGGAAGCAACAATAAAATTGCAAAAAAAACACTTCCAAAAATCCATCTTTTATTTTCTAAAAATAATATTTTGTTTTTTATTTCCAACCTGTTTTATCAAAAATACGAATAGCTTCTCCTCTAAATTTACCTAACATATTAAGATCTAATGAATCTCTTTTAAAAGCTCCCCAAGATTGTACGATTTCTGATGGTTTAACATTGGGATTAGCAGCATACTCATAGCTGTTTTGAACATAAGTATTTTGTGCCTCATCACCAGTTAAGTACTCAATTAACTTAATAGCATTAGCTTTATTTGGAGAATTTTTAGTTAAGCCTATTCCAGAAACATTTATGTGACTTCCTCTTTGATCATCTTCTTGGTTTGGAAAAAAAACAGAAACTGACTTACCTGCATTTAACTCTTCCTCATTTTCAGATGAAAGAAGAAGTCCAATATAATAAGAGTTTACAATGGCTATATCTCCTTGACCAGCAGCTATTGCCTTTACTTGATCTCGATCGCTTCCTTTAGGATCTCTTGCAAAATTTTCAACAAGAGCTTTAGACCATTCAAGAGTTTTATCATATCCTAAATTTGCTACTAAAGAAGACATTAAGGCTTGATTATAAGCATTTGAAGAGGATCTTACAAGTATTTTATTTTTCCATTTATCATTTACTAGATCTTCATAAGTACTCAAATCACTTTTCATAACTCTTTCATTACTGTACACAAGAACTCGTGCTCTGTAAGTAATAGGAACCCAAAATCCGTTTTTATCTTTTAAATCGTCTAAGATGTTATTTTCAATAGTTGAATTAGAAACCTTTTGAAGTAAATCTAGTTCTGCTGCTTTCTGAAGTTTTCCTGCATCAACTGTAACAAATAAATCAGCTGGACTATTTTTTCCTTCATTTTTCAACCTTTCAATTAACTCATCTGCATTAGCTTTAATAACATTTACTTTTATTCCAGTTAGCTTAGTAAAGTTTTCATATTGTAACTTATCTACCGTATAATGCCTTTGACTATAAAGATTAACTTCATTTGATTTTTTTTCAGTATTTGTGCAACTCGTTAATAATGAGGTTATTAATATTATAAAAAATTTGTTTTTCATTTTAGTTATTTAGATTGATTCTAAACTGTAAGATAGAAAAACATTTATTTATAAAAAAGAAAAAAACATAATAAAAAAAGCCAAATCTTTTCAAGGAAATGACTTTAATTTTTTCAAATAATTATTACAAAAAAAAAATAAAATTTAGTTTTTCTTTCTTGCTAAGTTGTAAATATAAGCTTATTTTTATTTATTCTAAATAAGAATAGTAAAATATTATAATATGATTAAAAAAGAAATTATAAGGAGCATTTCAGAAAAATCAAAAATTAGAAATGAGGTTGTAACTTATGTAATTGAAAACTTTATGATGGAAATAAAAAATTCATTAATTAAAGGTGAAAATGTTTATTTAAGGGGATTTGGAAGCTTTATAGTAAAAGAAAGAGCAGAAAAGAAAGCTAGAATAATTAAAAGTAATCAAGCCATAACCGTTCCGGCTCACAAAATACCCGCTTTTAAAGTATGTAAAAGCTTCAAAAATGCAGTTTCAATTAAAAATCCTTGTTAAATATTGATGTTAATTATGAGTAGCGATAGAATTAAAATAATAAAAAGAACTAAGAATGGAATTATTAAACAATGTACTGGTTGTGAAAAATTTGATTTAACATTCAATAATATATTTTTAGAATTATCAGGTTGTGAGTTGAAAAATTTAAAAGAATATATAGACAATACAGATATTGAATACTGGGAAAAAGAATATGGTTCAATTCATGCTAAAACAATACCTATTCCAACTAATCAGAATAATCTAATTCTAGTTTTCGATAGAATAGAGTTTGAAGAGTTTAAGATGTTACTAGATAGTCATGGCAAATCTGAATTCAAATCATTGTCTTATAAAGAAATATCAATAAATTTTAGCGATAATTAAATTTTAAATTGAATTGTTAAATAAACAGACCTTGGTTCTGAGGGTATAATACCTGGCCCAGGATATCCTGTTGCTCTTCTGGTAAAGTAACGAGAATTTAATAGATTATTGAGACCTGTTTCAATTTTAAACTTATTAAAAAAGTAAGAAGCAGAAAAGTCTAGTATTTCATATGATGGGATCTCCCCAATTAACCCACTTAAACCACTATAAACAGCGTTAGAGGCATCTGTAAATTGACTTGACAGAAAAGTGTATTGAATATTTAACATTAGATTTTTGTACCCAAATTTAATACCAGACTTCAAGTTTAGTTTAGGAATAAATTCTACTTTTTTACCTTCAACTCCTGGCTCATCAGATTTAGTGTATTCAGAGTTTATAAAGGAAGAGTTAATGAAATAATTAAAAATATAATCATTGTTCTTTATAAAAATTTCATTCAGATCAAAATCTATTATAGATTCTAAACCATACATTACAGCATTACCTACATTTCCTTTTTCACTTTTCACACTTCCGTCTTTAAAAGCCTTTTGAACAAAACCTATTCTGTCATTGTAAAACAAACTAAAAAGACCAATATCATAAGAGAATTTTTTGAAATAATCGCCCCTTAAACCCAAATCAAAAGTAAATCCATTTTCATCAGAAATATTAGGGTTTATTGAATAAGCAGGATTTGAAATACTTATATCAGCGAATGTAACGGATCGATAGTTTTCAGAAATATTTCCATAAAATTCAATTGCCTTTGAAGCTTTATAACTAACTCCTAAACCAAAAAGAAAGAAATTTCTTTTTCTAGTTTCACTGTCATCAATAGTACTATTTAATATGACGTTTCCTGCACCATCTAAATTTATTTTTTTATAAAACCCATCACTTTCAGTTTTAATATACTCAAATCTAAAACCTGGTGTTAAAGAAAATTTTTCAGAAAAATAAAATATATTTTCTCCAAATAACGAATAATTTAAATTCGGATAATTGTAATTGGATTGATTGTAGTAATTTGGAAAATTAACTAAATTAAATTCAAAATCAGCATCAGATTTGGATGAACCAGGACCTTGCTGACTATCATTATTTGATTTATATAATTTAACTCCAATTAAAAATACATTTTTTTTATCCTTAAAATTATATTTGTGTAAAAAGCGAGATTCTAGACCAAAATTTTGAAATTCTCCTTTTATTAAATCTCTTTCTTTATTTGAATCAATTTGATCAACTCTGTTTGTTCTAAAACCTAAAGCATTTCTGCTAGCATTTAATCCAAAAAAGTTTAAACTAAAATTACTATTTAAATTAAATTCATGTTTAAGTTTTAAATTGTATAAAAACCAATTTAAACCAAACCAGTTTCTAGATCTATTACTTTGAAAAGGATTGGAATTAAACATTTTATCAGATAAGCCTCCTGCTTGATGAGCTAAATATTTCAAATAAGTAATTTCAGAGCTTAAGCTGGTCTTTTTATTAAATTGATATCTAATATTTATAAATGTGTTAAAAGATTCAAAATCAGAATTAGGCCTAAACCCATCTCCCTTTTTATAATTTATAAAAGAATAATAGCTTAACTTTTTTGAAGTTCCACTAAAACTTGTGAAGTTTGTAAACAGAGAATTACTTCCAAAAGTATTTCTTGAGATTAATTCAAAAGGTTTATTCTCAACAGGATCATTTAAAACAAAATTTACTAATCCTCCAAATTGAGTTCCATATTGAAGTGAGGCAGCTCCCCTAACAATTTGAATTTCTTTTAGTGCTTCTGCTGGGGGCGTATAGTAACTCTCAGGATAGCCTAATGCATCTGCACTTATGTCATAGCCATTTTGTCTAGTATTAAAGTTAGCGGTTCTGTTAGGGTCCAGTCCTCTCCCACCAATATTCAGTTGTAATCCCGCATCGTCATTTTGATAAATATTTAAACCTGCTATTTGACTGTAGATTTGTCTAGAGTTATTAGAAGCTAGATTAGCCATTGACAAATCCATTGAAATTACTTCAGATTTTTTACCGGCAAAAATAGATGTCCCTTCAATATCTTTTAATCTATTTAATTGAAATATTTTTTTATTATTAGCCTTCACAATTACTTCAGAAAGCTCCTCAATAGGGTTGAAAAAAGTTACATCTAACTTAATATTATCATCACTTAGAATAGATTTTTCAATAAACTGATAACCATCAACAATAAAGACTAAAGTAAGAGTGTTCTTATTTGTAATAAACTCATAATATCCTAAAGAATTAGTCTTAGTGATTAACCCTTTTTCAATGTCATAAATAGACACATCTTCTAGCTTAAATCCTGTTCCTTTTTCAGAAATAATTCCTGATATTTTATTCTGAGAGTGGGAATAAAAACTAAAAAATAACGATACGATAAATATTTTATAAACCTTTAATCTCATCGTTTAGTGGTAAAATCCATTTTTTATGATTGAATGATTTTTTTTCTTTGTAAAGATCTACTTTTTCATCTATATAACGCTGACTAAGTCTTCCATTTAACGCGACATAACTATCAACAAAAACTTGAACATTTTTATGTCCTTTTAAAGAGTAGCTATCTCCTAAATAGTGTGCATATTCTAATATAAAATCAGGCTGAAAACTCATTTGTTTTTCCTGAAAAGAAGTTAAAAAATCTTCGTTATTGACATAAAAGAATGTTCCTTTTTCTTGATCTACAATTTTAAAAACCGAATAGCCTTTTTTTTCAATTAACATAACTCGCCAAGAAAAACGATAACCTTGTTCGTTCCAAAATAATTCTCCTGGATACAATAAATATCTTAATGGAAATAAAAACTGAATAATAAAAAATAAAGAAACAATAGATATAACTAGCTTTTCTTTCTTTATTTTATATATCTCTATAAGTTTAAACTTACTATCATTAAATAAATTATTAATGGCTGAAAATGATAAAATAATTTTTTTAAGAAATTTTAATATTTTAACATGAAATTCGGATTCAAAGAAAATTAGAGAGCCAATAATCATTATGTAAGGAAACATTCCTATTGGAAATAAAACCTTAGTAAAAATATGGAAAAAAACCACTAAGAAAAACCCAAATAAACGTGTTCTTTTATACAATAGTAAAAAAGGAATAAAGAGATCATAAAACATCCCTCCCCAGCTCATTGCATAATGCACCCATTCTAATTGCATTAAGTTTTCTCCAATTAAAGGAAGATCAAATTTTGAGGGTAACCAAATTTTTAATGGCATAGCCTTTAAAAGCCAATCTGAATTTATTTTAGCTAAACCAGAATATATATAGACTATACTTAAAAGGACTTTCAAAGAATCTATTGTCCATTTGGGAACCTTCATATAAACTTTTCCATTAATTAAATTATCAATAGAAAAAGTAGCATTTGCAGGGATAAACAACATCAAGAAACTTAGAATACTTATAAAATAATAATGGTTTAAATATGTAGTCTTGTCCATAAGCTCTATATAAGTGAAGCTCAAGAAAAAGATAAACATTGATAACCTGTATTTAAAGCCAATTGCTATTAAAAAAGCAGACGCCCCACAAATAAGAAATAAAAGGTATGTGTAATTATCTAAAGGCTTGACCCAGTTAAAACCATAATAAGAAAAATGAAACTCAGGTTGAACATACAAGGTCTCTATCCAACCTTTAAGCCAAAATCTAATAATGCTATAGAACATTAGAAGACCAAAGCCTATTCTAAAAACTGCAAGTGGTGCAGAACTAGATTTTTTGTTAAAATATATAGAAGTACTCAATATTTTTTAAAAAAAAATTCTCTAAAAAATAAAGAATCTTAAATTATTTTAAAGATAATATTTTTTAATCACCATCAGCATCAACGTAATCTACATTTATGTTAAATGCCTGTAACATATCTACTTTTAATAGAACAACAACAGATTGAAGAGCATCATAAGTAATAAGTAATTTACTATTATCAGATTCTATTTGAGTAACAAAGTTGTTAGATAAAGAATTGATTTGAGTTTTGGCAGCCTCTAATTTAGTAGTCACTAAATCGGAAAGGCTTGACCCATCTTTTGTACTATTTAAATGGGTTAAATAAGATTTTAAACTTGGCCCAGATGATAAACCATCGTATGAAGTTCCGTTATAAAATTTAATAGACGCATCCATTGCTTCTAGAAGTAACTCTTTTGATACATCTTGAATATAGTATGATTCTACGTTAATTTTTAAAGGGGCACCAGAAAAAACTCCAGCTGGAATACCAACCTTATTAGCTCTAAGGCCTTTTTCATAATAATAGATAAAGTCATTTGTAAGTAAATTCACACTAGAACTGGCAGTATTTTCAAAAGAATTTATAAAAGTAGTTCTGTAAGCTGTCCAGTCATTAATAACAGTGTCTGTCCCACTTACCATTTTATTAACCAATGCAGTTAAATAATTGATATAATTAGTGTTTTTGGTGTATTTGTTTAAAATACTCACATCATCTAATGCAATCCCATATAACATGTAATCTAGAGCTGGAAAACCTTGAGAAGAATAATTATTAGGACTCTCTAAGTCGTAACTCCCCTTTTCTATGTTATTATCAAGCCAGGATTTGTCAATTGGATAGACGTTCATTTTCGATTTAAAGTATATCTCTTCTGCCTTTCCAATATCAAACATTTCAATGTGTTGCCAAGATTTGTAGGAAAGTAACCACTTTGATCTTAGATCATCTAAATTAGTTTGGTTTGGAGAAGCAACAAAAGTTGTTGTTGAATTATCTAGATTGGTAAGAGTTTCTTTAAAAGCAGTATGCGCAGGGATAATAATTTTATCAGCCCAATGTATAAGCATTTTAGACCTATCATAAGAAATAGGATTTTTATTGTCATCAATATCGTCCCCAGAATCAGAACAATTTGTAAGGATGAAAGAAATAAAAAATAAAAGAAAAATTTTTTTAAACATGGATTCAAATTTATAAAAAAAAGACTCAGTATTTATTAAACACTGAGTCTAAATCACTAAACAAAAAATAATGATATCATATTTCTAATTAAAGAGACATTTTAGTTTTAATTTCATTAGCCATCGCAGTACAATCTGCAGAGCTAACAGTCCAGAAATTATCTAATTTAGTTAACATAGCATTTGCTTCTGTATTTGTAAAATAAGGATTTCCAGTACCATCATTAGTAACCTGTAAACTCATTACAAATCCATACCCTTCAGAAAGCGCATGAATCGCGTCTGCTGGAGTTCCTGCAGCTGCTTTAGTAACATAATCATTTAGATAATCATGAGCTTTATAACCAATGATTTTTGAAATGTGAATTTGAATAATTTTAGCCTGTGCATCTCTAACAGTATAGTTCTTCGCAACAATTGCAGCTCTACCTTTTATAAAAGCATCATAAATGATTTTACCAATCCCTGGAGAATTAGAATCATTTACCTTTTTAGCATATTTACTTAATAAAACACCATTTCCTAAAGTAGGATTAGTAACATCAGCCTCTTCTCCGTATAAATATCCGAAACCTTCATCCCAGTAATGTTCCATGTTAGTATAATTTTTACCTGTGACAAGAGTTCCTGCATCATTATCAGCTTTATTTGTGCCTCCGTCTAACTTTGCAGTTGATAAGTATCCATTAAGAATTTGATCCGTTGTCATTCCACCAATTAAACCTTTGGTAAACACTTGTGTAAGTTCGTGACCTTTAGCATTAATATAAACTGTTCTTTTAGCATCTGTCATTTTACCGGCTGTACCATTAGCAGCAGCAGTTGACCAATTTGGAATAACATTATCAGTAAAATCAGTTATCATAGCATCAAACATTGGCTTAACTGTAGCAGAAGCTACAGGTGAAGCAAAAGTTTTACTGCCAATTTTTTTTCCAGTTCCATTTAATTTAGTATCAGAAAAACCTTCACCATTATTAAACATATTGTTTAATCCAGCTTTAGTTGAGGAAGAGGATTTCATTCCACTGTATAATTCACTAGCCATTTTTAATCTAGTAGTTTGTCCACCGTGAGATACTGTTGACAATCCATCTCTTTCGAATTTATAAGTTGAAGGAGGAGTAACAGTATTATCTACAATAACATCATCATCAGAACAAGATATTAAGAATAGAGAAGTACAAAGAACAAATAGGGGTAAAAATTTAAATTTCATAATAGTTTTATAGTTTTAATTATGGGCCAAAAATAATACACAAAACATTTAAAAACAAGCTTATTTTTAATTATTCTAAATAAGAATAAGGGATGTTTCATAATTATATAATAATCTATAAGTTGTGAGATAAAAAAATTAATTTAATTAAAAAAAAACCAGAAAATATGTATAAAAACAAAGAAATAAAGCTGATTAAACACCAAATTAAGCTTATAAAAACTTAGGTTGATAGCATACTGTAATAGTTAATTTGGTTTGATTATAAGTTCATTTCCAATCTCCAATTTAAAAAGTGGTGCTAATATATCCTTTGCATTGGATATGGGAATTCGTCCCATGAATTTGAAACAAGTTGTTTTATGGAATCCAAAATATAACTTGTAAGATGCATATTAAATAATTTTATACAAAACAGCTAATAAAACCCAAAAAATCTCAGGCTTTTAATTACAATTAAGTTTTTTTATTAGCTAAAGGCATGTCTTATTTCATCTATTATTCTATTGGGTTTATGTGTTTTAGCATTAATTAAACACCATATAGTTTTAGATGTTACAAGCAACTTATTAGTATTGGCATTATATATCTCTACTATTCTGCTTGACTTGACTCCTTGGGTTTTTTCAATATATGTTTTAAGTCTAATTTTGTCATCTAATAATGCTGGATGTAAGTATTTTATTTGATGTTCTAATAAGACCCAGTAATAATTTTTTATTATTTCATTTGACACTAGACTTTTCCAATGATTTTTCGCAATTTCTTGTACCCAATGAATATAGATAACATTATTTACATGATTTAATTCATCTAAATCATTTTTAGAGACTATGATTTCTTTTTCTAGGGACTTCATTTAAACTTTATAATTTCTATGCACAGAGTTAATATCAATACAATAAACATATATAATATTCCTTATTTGCGTATTTGTAAGATTAATCAACATAATTAATTCTTAGTTAAATTAAAACACTTTTTTACGTTTATTATTGTTCAGGCATATAACAAGGAAAATACACCATAATTTCCATGATGTGTAATTGAGCATGATCTTGTCAATAAAATATTTTTATAGTAGTAAAATGGAGCTCCATTTTTAGATTTTTTTTGTTCAATTTCTATGGCAGAAAATGTTGTTAATTCTTCTAATTTAATTTTGATCATTATATCAATAGTTTGGGGCAACACAAATTTAGAATAAGCTTCTGTTGCTTTTTCCAAGCTTGCTACAGTAAAAATATAATTCTGAGTCACAGTAGATGATGTGTAGAATATTTGATCTTCAAAATGTACAAACCCTTTCTTTTCTGATGTTAATAAACAATTAAATTTTTTAGGAGCAAAAAAACGTAATTCATTTTGTTGTACATAAACCTTATAGGCAGCTTCTTTCATACTCCAAAACTTCCAAACCAAGACAAAAGAATTTTTTGCTGCTAAAATGAGTTTCTGCTCATTTGTAGTAAATTGCTTTTCTAAAAAGCCTCTTCGCTTCCAATTACTCTCTGTTTTAGCAAGTGATAAATCTATGATGTCATTACCTATCAAGAGTCGGCTAATTTGATTTCAATAATATCAATTGCAGCTTTAACTGAAAGCATTTTTTCCATAGATTCGTTATCAATCTCAATATCAAACTCATCTTCCACATCTAGAATAACATCAACTAAATTTGCTGAGTTAATTTTTAAATCATTGATAAAGTCCGTTTCTTCAGAAAGATTTTTAAAAGCTTCTTGATCTTGAACATAAGGTTTTACGATTTTTTGTAATGAAGTGATCAGTTCTTTTCTATTCATTTATATTGTTTTTATTATATTGATGTTATTATATTACAAGCAAAACCTAATAAAGATGATTTTTTAATATCTTTTAAAAATAACACATCCATTTACATCCCCAAAGCCAAAACTTGCTTTCGCAACGATATTTAGTTTTTTCGGAGTCATTTTAGTTGGGATTTTTTCTTTTGAGATTAACTTTAAAATATCTGGATGTACTTCTTCGCAATTTATGTTTGGAAAAACAAATTGATGTTTTAATTGTAGCACTGTTGCTACATTTTCTATTGATGCTGCTGCTGCTAGACAATGTCCTACCATTGACTTTAATGAGTTTATTATTGGAAATTCTTTTCCTTTTCTTCCCAATGCTTTACTCCAGTTTTCTATTTCTAAAGGATCTTTAATCGTTGCCGTTAAATGTCCGTTAATTGCATCAATTTCTGTGCCTTTTATATTCGCATCTTTCATTGCATCCACAATACATTTTTGGACGGCTTCTGAGTTTGGAGCAGTCAATGTACCTCCATTTCTTTGTCCTCCAGAATTGATGTTTCCTCCTAAAACCTCTGCATAAATAGTTGCTTTTCTTTCTATTGCACTTTCTAACGATTCTAAGACTAAGGCCCCAGCACCACTTCCTGGCACAAACCCTGATGCTTGTTTACTCATTGGTTTCGATCCTTTTTCTGGAGTTTCGTTATGCTTATAAGTCATTACCCTCATCGCATCAAATCCGCCCCAAATATAAGCGCCATCGTCACTACAACTCCCAACTAACATTCTTGATGCTTTTCCTGATTGAACGCGCTCAAAGCCCATTAATAATGCCTCAGTTCCTGTAGAACATGCTGATGAGTTTGTTGTAACTTGATTTCCCAGTCCTAGGATTCCGCCTAAATAAGCACTAATTCCACTTGCCATAGTTTGCACTACCACGGTACTTCCCAAACGTTTTACTTTTTGATTGTCTAGCTTATAAATTGCTTCTCTAAATTTTTCTATTCCTGATGTTCCTGTACCAAACACCATTCCTGAATCATAATCAGTTGGTGAGTTTTTATCAATTATAAACCCTGCATCTTTCCAAGCATCCATCCCTGCAATACATCCATACAAAATACCAGCACTATCAAATCCACGTAATTGTAATGGCGTTAAGTATTGGCTTTTCAATTCCTCAGAAACAGATGGAATTCCACCAATACAACAAGAAAATTTTAAGTCTTGTAGTTTTTGATGAAATGTAATTCCAGACCTTCCTTGTTTAATGGCTTCTAAAAAGTTATCTAGCCCAACAGCATTTGGAGCTACTACCCCCATTCCAGTAATTACTACTCTATGTTTGATCATTCATTAGCTTTAGCATTCCTGATATGGTTCCTTTGCAAACCAACTCATTTTTCTCATTAAATAACTGAACCTTACATTTTAGTTTATTGAATCTAAAATATATTTTCTGTGAAACCACCCTTACGCGTTCTTTTGGTCTAACGGGTAAAAAAAAATCTATTTCATTAGATGTTAGCGCTATTTGTGGTTTTTTTGTTACCGAAAACTCCTCTTTTAACAGATAAATTCCTAAACAAACCACACCTATTTGCGCCATAACTTCCGTTAAAATAACTCCTGGAGTTATTGGGTTGTTTTTAAAATGACCTTGATAGAAATATTCATCATTTTTAAAAGTGTAGTACCCTTCCGCTCCATTTTCTGAGATATAAGTTAATTCCTCTACAAACAAAAAGGGTGCTTGATAGGGTAAAAGTTGTAAAATGGTTTCTGTCTTCAATTAATAAAAAATCTATCTTTATTTTCTTAGTTTTTGCTTTCATTTTTAACATCTCTAAAACTTCGATATTAAATAAAAACTGTTAGCTAATGTGCTCTCCTCCATCAACCGGAATAATAGTTCCATTAATCCAAGCAGCTTCATCTTTAGATAATAAATATACAACGTTAGCAACATCTTCTGGCAATGTTAATCTGCCAAAAGGATTACGAAGTAAAGAGTGTTTTTTTATTTCATTACTTCCCGGAATCATTCGTAAAGATGCTGTATCTGTAACTCCTGCTTGAATACAGTTGGCTCTAATTCCAAAGCGAGCAAATTCAAGTGCAATATTTCTTGTAATAGCCTCTAGTGTTACTTTTGCCGCAGAAACAGCTGCATAATTTTTCCATGCTTTACTATTGCCTTCACTTGTAAAGCTAACCACTCGCGCATCTTCAGAAAATAGCTTTGCTTCAAAAACAGCTTTAACCCAATCATACAAACTAATTCCCATTGCTTGTATTGTTAATTGAAAATCGTCTGTTTGTAATGTTGGTGATGAATCAGAAACCATGGGTTTTAAATTTCCTTTGGCTACACTATGTACCAATGTTTTTATTTTACCTCCTTCTAATTCTTTTTTTAAATTATTTATCAATGCTGCTCTCTTTTCTGAGTGAAAAGCATCTGTATTGTAACTAATAAAAGCTACTGGTTCTTGAGTGATTTCTTTAAAATCTTTCTCTACTTGGCCTAGCTGTGATCTAGAGTTTCTGTGAACAATACAAATATTCATTCCGTGTTTAGCTAACTTTTTTGCCGTAGCCAAACCCAATCCACTTGAGCCTCCTAAAATTAGTGCCCATTCCTTTTTATTTTCAAATTCTTTTACCATTCTAATAATATTCTTTGTGCAGAAAATCCTGGACCAAAACTAAGCATTAGACCTCTTTCTCCTGGTTGTCTATCTCCATCCATAAATCGTTCTAAAACATATAAAACAGTAGCACTTGACATGTTGCCGTACAATCTTAAGACTTCTTTTGTGTCATCTATATTTTTTCCTAATGACTTAAATAAACCCTCAACAGTGTGTACTATTTTCTTTCCACCTGGATGGAAAATCAAATGATTTACATCTTGAATTGTTAAGTTATTGCGTTCTAAAAAAGGATGAACAATCATCGGAAAATGATTTGAAATAGTTTCTGGAACTTTTTTATCTAGAATCATTTGTAACCCTGTATTCACCAACTTAAAACCCATAATATCTATAGAATCATAAAAATGATACATAGCTTCATCTATAATTTTAGGCCCTTTATCTTCTTTATAAGATGATAAAATAACACTCGCGGCACCATCTCCAAAAATTGCAGCACTTACAATATTTGCCATGGAAAAATCTTCCAGTTGAAAGGTTGCGGTAGGTGCTTCAACTGATATAACAGCAGCACGTTTATTTGGATTAGCTTTTAAAAAATTTTTAGCATAAATGATTCCTGAAACTCCTGCCACACAACCCATTTCTGTAACGGGAAGTCTAACAATATCTTGTTTCATTTGCAAACTATTAATTAAATACGCATCTACAGACGGAATCATAATTCCTGTGCAGCTAACAGTTATAATATAATCGATGTCTGTAGGCTGTAGACTTGCTTTTTTTAATGATTTTTGCAACGATTGTTCTGCCAGTTTCGTTACCTCACGAAGATAAATATTGTTTTTTTCTTCAAAAGACGAATTCAAAAAAACTTCTTCTGCATCCATAATAGAGTAGCGTCTGTCTACGCCTGCACCTTCAAAAAGTTTTAGAACTTTTCTTTGAAACCTAGTTTCCTGACCTTGCATCCACTGTTTAACAAAGGGAATAATATCTTTAGTTTCTCTGACGTTTTTTGGCAGCTGTTTTGCTACGGATATTATTTTTACGCTCATAATATTTCCTATATAAGGAAGAAGTTTTTTTTAATTAATAAAATCTTTTTTTCAGGATCCATAAATA
>Ga0307995_1000492_pt1 | contig 27260 bp, 27 predicted proteins | sample EllFjometagen262_FD_203132 | JGI IMG/M metagenome (GOLD analysis project Ga0307995, IMG submission 203132) | Marine microbial communities from Ellis Fjord, Antarctic Ocean - #262 | ecosystem: Environmental > Aquatic > Marine > Unclassified | place: Southern Ocean | collected 2014-11-02 | reverse complement strand
TGATCGATAATTTAAAAATTTCAAAGGAAAGAATGTACAAGATGGCAAATGAAGGTTTCACTACCGCAACTGATTTTGCAGATTATTTAGTAAAGGAGAAAAACCTTACTTTTAGAGAATCATATGGCATTGCCTCTCAACTAGTAAATTTTGCAGAAAAAAAAGACAAAACCTTAAACAAAGTTTCTTTAGATGAATTAAAAAATATATACAAAGATTTAGATCAGAGTGTTCTGAAAGTTTTTGATGTAAAAAACTCAATGAATTCAAAAAATTCTTATGGCGGAACTTCCTCAAACAACATAAAGAAAATGATAAAAAAATATAAAAAGGATATTAAATGAAGCTGTTTCTTATTTTAGTTTTATGCGTATTAGTTTTCGAAGGTTGTGGAAAAAAATCTGATCCACAGTATCAGGGTAAAATTATAAACAAAATTGAAGTTATTTCATAAACTCTATGTCTCAATTCAAATACTTCAAAGAAAAATTGTTTATAGAAAGTACTTCGGTGCTTAATATTGTAAAAAAAAATAAAACCCCTTTTTATCTTTATTCTGAGAGACAAATAAAAGAAAATTATTTAAATTTTGCCAAAAGATTTAAAAGTGTAAGGCCACTTATATGTTTTGCAGCAAAAGCTAACACTAATCTGGTAATTATGAGAATATTAGGAAAATTAGGTTCAGGAGCAGATGTAGTCTCTGGTGGTGAACTTCTGAAAGCTTTAAAGGCTGGAATAAAACCAAATAAAATTGTTTTTTCAGGTGTGGGGAAAACCGAAGAAGAATTAAAATTAGCTATTAAAAAAAAAATATTACTAATAAATGTCGAATCGGAAAGTGAGGCAATATTAATAAATAAAATAGGAAATAAAATTAATAAAATAATACCTATCGGTTTTAGGATAAATCCAAATGTTGATGCCAAAACCCACAAAAAAATTTCTACAGGAAAAGCTGAAAATAAATTTGGAGTATCTATAAAAAATTTTTCCTCTTTCTATAAAAATATTAAACAATTGAAAAACTTAAAGATTGACGCTGTAAGTGTGCACATAGGTAGTCAAATCTTATCTGACGCTCCTTATAAAAAAACATTAAGTATTCTTTTAAAAATTTTTACAAGCTTAAATATAAAGCTTAAATATGTTGATCTAGGAGGTGGGTTTGGAATAAAATACAATAAAAAAGACAAAAAAATTAATTTAAATAATTATGCAAAACTTGTTTATAATTTTAAAAAAAAATTAAAATGCGATATTATTTTTGAACCTGGCAGATCTTTAGTTGGGAATACTGGAATTTTAGTGAGTAAAATTCAATATATTAAAAAGGGTTTAAATAAGAATTTTATAATTATAGATGCGGGCATGAATGATTTTATGAGACCCGCATTATACGATGCCGATCATGACATTGTGCCAATTATTAAAACAAATAAAAAAAACTTAGAACCTATAGAATTTGTTGGCCCAATCTGTGAAACTTCTTGTAAGTTTATTAAATACAAAAAGTATCAAAAAATAAACGAAGGTGACTTTGTTGCTATTACAAATGTAGGAGCTTATGGTTCTTCCTTATCTTCTAATTACAATACCAAGCCTCTTATTGCAGAGATCTTAGCCAGTAAAAATAGTTTTAAAATCATTAGGAAAAAGCAAGATTTATTAAAATTAATAAACGCTTAATGCAATTTATAAAATCTTTAGTTTTTAATTTTTTTTTGTACGTTGGTATAATTATAGTTCTTATTGCCGCTTTACCGACTTTAATTTTGCCTCCTAAATTTACTTTATATTTTGGAAAATTTTTAGCGTATTACATAATTCTAATATTAAGATTAATCCTAAATACTAAAGTCATATTTTATGGGCTAGAGAATTTAAAAAAGGTAAAAAAATTTTTTATAGCTTCCGCCCATCAGTCTATGTTTGAAACTTTTGTTCTTCAAGCTCCGTTGGACTTTCCTGTTTTCATTCTAAAGAAAGAACTTTTAAGAATACCCTTGTTTGGTTGGTATTTAAAGAAAATTGGATCAATTGAAATAATTAGAGGAACAACAACAAAAGACAATTTAAATTTTTTTGATAAAATAAAAAATACTATTCAAAAACATAATCGTCCTCTTTTAATTTTTCCTCAAGGCACGAGAGTAAATTTTAATGACAGAAGTCCTTTTAAAAAAGGTGTGGGTAGAATTTATGATACTCTTAAACTACCCTGTATACCTATTGCTTTAAACTCTGGAAAAATATGGCCAAAAAATAGTTTTATAAAGCACCCAGGTGATATTCATATTTCTTTTTTAGAACCAATTGAACCTGGTTTAGAAAAGACTGTTTTTCTCAAAATTTTAGAAGAAAAAATTTATTCTGAAACTGAAAAATATTCTTAATCTTTCTTTCTACCAAAGTCAGGCTTATTTGTATCTTGCCCAGCTTTGACAATCTCTTTTCTAACTTCTTTAGTTGAATTAAAAATTTGATAAAGTTTATCTCCATTTTTATCATTTAAGGCTTTTTTTAATTCTTTTAGTTTTTCAATAAAACTATCAATACCTTTAGAAACATTTTCACTATTATCTAAAAAAATATCTCTCCACATCAAAGGGTTAGAAGCAGCTATTCTTGTAAAATCTCTTAAACCACCAGCGCTATACTGGATTATTTCTTGTTTTAATTTATCTTCTACGTCTATGACTGTTCTAACAATATTATAAGCAATTGCATGCGGAAGATGGCTAGTCAAAGATAAAATTTTATCATGCTCTTCTGGAGTCATAATTTTAACTTTACTTCCAATATTTTCCCACAAAGTTTTTAAACTTTTTACCGACTGTTCTTCACAATTTTCAGGTGGAGTAATAATACACCAACGATTTTCAAACATTTCAGCTTGACCTGCTTTTGGCCCACTTTCTTCCGTTCCTGCAATCGGATGTGAAGGTATCCAGTGAACGTTCTTTAAATTAATATTATGAATTATTTTCATAACCTCTTTTTTAACAGAACCTGTGTCTGTTAAAATAGCATTTTCTTTTAAATTATCTTTTATCGATAAAATAATTTCCTTATAACTACTTAAAGGTGTCGCTATAATTATTAAATCAGAGTTTGTGACACACTGGCTAATATCATTAAATATTTTTGTATGAATGTCTTCTTTCTTTAAATATGTAATAACCTCTTTTGAATGATCAAAAATTCTAATTTCCTTTGCTAAATTTTTTTTTTTAATAGCTTTTAAAATTGAAGACCCTATTAGACCGCACCCAATTATTGAGATATTATTAAACATTAAAAATTTTTTTTAATTCAACTATTAACTTTAAATTTTCTTCTTTATTTCCAACTGTAACTCTTAAAGAATTTTTTATTGAGTATACATTCATTTGTCTTAATAAAATCCCTACTTTTGCTAAAGCATAAAAAACTTGTTTTGATGTTTTTTTGACTTGATCAAAATTAATTAATAAAAAATTTACACTAGTTTTATTGGTATTTATATTTAACTCTCTAAAATTATTATAAAAAATTTTAGACCATTTTCTTACATGGCTTATTTCTTTTTTTAGCCAAGCTGTATCTTTTATTGCAACGGTTGCAGCGAATAGTGCTGGGCGATTAACGTTAAAGGGAGGTTTTATCTCATATAATGAATCGATTATGTTTTTTGATGCGTAACCCCAACCTATTCTTAAACCTGCTAAACCATATATTTTTGAAAATGTTCTAGTTACAATAACATTCTTAAATTTAGAGAATATCTTTAGTCCACATTCATAATCTTTAAAATTCATATATTCAAAATATGCATCGTCGACGACTAATAAAATATTGCTTCTTAATTTCTTTCTTAACCTCAACATTTCATTTTTACTAATATATGTACCAGTGGGATTATTTGGATTTGCGATAAAAACAATTTTAGTTTTGTTAGTTACGCATAAAAGAATTTTATCCACTGAAGATGTAAAATTATTTTCTGTTGCATAGACTACTTTTGCAGAATTAAGTTTGCTATAAATTCTATAAATAATAAAACTGTATTGTGACACTATAACTTCATCTTTTTTGTTAAGAAAAGCTTTGCATATAAGTTCAAAAACTTGGTCTGAACCATTACCTAAAATTATTCTTTTTTGGTCTAATTTAAATTTTTTAGCTATAGTTTTTCTCAAAAAAGTTCCATCTGAGTCAGGATATCTTTTAAAATTTTTTGATACTTTAATATATTCCTTTACAGCTTTTGGGCTTGGGCCTAGCGCAGACTCATTTGCAGATAATTTTATTTTAGCAAATTTTTGCTTAAATAGACTTAATCCAGCAACATATTTTTCAGCATTAAGTGCTTTAGCTTTAGGTAATTTCATAATTTATTTAAGTCTTATCTAAAAAACTTTATTATTTCTATCTTCATTTTAATTTTTTATAAAATTGACAATTTTCTCACTATTTAGTACAACTTATTAGCGCTGATTTAACCAAATTGCGGGCGCGAAACAAAATTCGCTAAATAGGGTTTCGCCCAGTTTAGCTGGGCTTTTTTTTTATATGAACTATAAAATTGAAAATATAAAACAAATTATTATAACAGATCCACTCAACCTGGATTGTGGTAAAATTATAAAAAATTTTCCTATAGCTTACGAAACTTACGGACAATTAAATAAAGAAAAAAATAACGCAATTCTTATTTTTCATGCACTCTCAGGTGATCAATTTGTTTCAGGCGTTAATCCACTTACTAATAAAGATGGTTGGTGGAAAACAGCTGTGGGATCTGGAAAAGCTATTGATACAGATAAATATTTTATTATTTGTGCAAATGTTTTAGGTGGATGTATGGGTTCGTTTGGACCAAAAAATGTAAATGAAGAGGATGGTGAGCCTTACGGCTTAAAATTTCCAGTGATTACTATAAGAGACATGGTTAGAGCACAAGTATCTTTACTTGAACACTTTGAAATTAAAAAACTTTTAAGTGTTATAGGTGGTTCTATGGGTGGTATGCAACTTTTACAATTTTGCGCCTTATATCCTGATAAAACTTTTTCAGCTGCACCTATTGCATCAACTGCAAGTCATAATGCCCAACAAATAGCATTAAACGAATTAGCCAGACAAGCAATAATGTCTGATCCATTATGGAACAAAGGAAACTACTACAAAGATAAAAAAATTCCTAAAAATGGCTTAGCGGTAGCAAGAATGGCTGCACATATTACTTATATGTCGGACAAAGGTTTGCAAGAAAGATTTGGAAGAAAATTACAAGAAAAAAAAGATTATGAATTTACATTTGATGCTGATTTTCAAATAGAAAGTTATTTAAGACATCAGGGTAACGTATTTGTAGATAGATTCGACGCAAATTCATATTTGTATATTTCAAGAGCTATGGATTATTTTGACTTATCAAAACAATTTGAAAATGGCTTGGTAGAAGCATTCCAAAATCATAAAACTAGATTTTTGATCATATCTTTTTCTTCAGATTGGCTCTATCCCACAAAAAATAGTAAAGATATTGTAATTGCTTTAAACGCATCTGGTGCTAACGTTGCTTTTGCTGAAATAAAAACAGACAAGGGTCACGACTCTTTTTTAGTTAATGAACCAGAATTCCTGGAAACACTTAAAGGTTTTTTAGATTCTAACTTTGAAATATTTAAAAATGAAAAATGAATTCAAAATAATTGCTAATTTGCTTCCTGTCCAGTCTAGAGTGCTAGATGTTGGTTGTGGTGACGGCACTTTAATCGAAGCTCTTATTAAACAAAAAGACATTGATGCAAGAGGCATAGAACTTGAAGAAAATAAAGTTAAACAATGCATATCTAAAGGTTTGTCTGTAATTCAAGGAAACGCTGAAACTGAACTTGGTCAATTTCCCAATAAATTTTATGACTTTGTTGTTTTGAGTCAAACACTTCAAGCATTTTACCAACCGGAGAATGTTTTGAATGAATTATTAAGAATAGGGAAAAAAGTAATAATCTCTATACCTAACTTTGGCTACTGGCAGGTAAGAGGTAGTTTATTATTTTTTGGTAAAATGCCTGTCACAAAATCTCTTCCAGATTTTTGGTACAACACTCCTAATTTACATATGTGTTCTATAAAAGATTTTTATCAGTTTTGTATAAAGAAAAAAATTAAGATGGATAAAATTATTGGTATTAATAATGAAAAAACATCTACTATAAATAGAATGAATTTAGAGATAAAAAACCTACTATCTGAGGTTGGTATGTTTTTTATTAGTTAGATGTTAAATATAAGTATCGTACCCTGCCTACAAGATAATTACAGTTTTGTAATTCATGAAGCAAAGACAAATACTGTTGCTGTGGTAGATCCTTCAGAATTTGGACCGATTAGCAGTTTTATCGAAAAAAAATTTAAGAAAATTGATTATATTCTTAATACTCACCATCATTTTGATCACACTGGGGGAAATTTAGATTTAAAAAAAAAATATAACTCTAAAATTATTGGTTCTAAAAAAGATGAAAAAAGAATTTTTGGTATAGATATAAAACTATCTGATAATGATGATTTTAAATTAGGAAATATGGATTTTAAAATTTTTTATATACCAGGTCATACTAGTGGTCATGTTTGTTTTTATTCAAAAACTGAAAAAGTTGCCTTTACAGGAGATGCTTTATTTTCACTTGGTTGCGGTAGGATTTTTGAAGGAACACATTTAGAAATGTTGAAATCACTTAACCTTATAAAAAAGTTACCAGTGGATACTCGAATTTATTGCGGACATGAATATACTCAAAAAAATTTAGATTTTTGTACCAAATACGACATTAACAATAATAGCTTGGAAGAGAAAAAAAAATGGATAGCATCAAGATTAAGTCAAAAACAACCGACTATTCCTGTAACAATTAAAGAAGAGTTAAAAACAAACATTTTCCTTCGCTGTGATAATCATGAGGTAAAAAAAACTCTTGATATGGAAAATTCAACGGAATTAGAAGTGTTTAAAAAGCTTCGTGATTTAAAGGATATTTTTTAACTTCTATCACCTTGACTTGAAATTCTTTCAAGTTATATTGCTGTAATTTTAAAAAAAGGATATTTATGTCATTTGCAATATTTGAAACAGGCGGTAAACAATACAAAGCATCTGCTAGTAAAATTATTGAAATAGAAAAATTAGATGTTGAAATTGGTAAAATAATCCAGTTTAAAAATATTCTATTAGTTAATGACAACAAAACTACAGAAATAGGGAATCCAAATGTAACTGGAGCTGTTGTTGAGGCTAAATTGCTAGACAATGTTAAAGATAGAACGATTTTAATTTTTCATAAAAGAAGAAGAAAACACTCAAGAAAAACAAATGGACATAGGCAAAGGCACTCTAAAATTCAAATTACAAAAATACTTTCAAAAGATGGTAAAATTATAGCTGAAGCTAAACCAATCGAATTAAAAGAAAAGAAAACTGTTGAAAAGAAAAAGAAAAAATTAAAAAAAGACTTAAAGAAATAGGAAATTAAATGGCAACAAAAAAAGCTGGTGGATCATCACGTAACGGCCGAGATAGTGCGGGTAGAAGATTAGGTGTAAAAAAATATGGTGATCAAGCAGTTATACCAGGAAATATCATAGTGAGACAAAGAGGTACTCGTATTCATCCAGGTGAAAATGTTGGTATGGGAACAGATCATACGCTGTTTTCTCTAGTAAAAGGTAAAGTTAAATTTAAAAAATCAAAATTAAACAGAACTTTTGTTTCTGTAGTTCCAAGTTAAACATATAAATAACTTTAGTTATTTATTTTAAAATCTACAATGAAATTTCTAGATCAAGCTAAAATCTATATTAAAGCTGGTAATGGTGGTTCCGGTTCTGCAAGCTTCAGACGTGAGAAATTTGTTGAGTATGGTGGACCTGATGGTGGTGATGGTGGTAATGGTGGCTCTGTTATTTTTGAAGCGGAAAGAAATTTAAATACGTTAATTGATTTTAGGTATGCTCAACACTTCAAAGCAGAAAATGGCTATATAGGCACAAAGAGAAAAAGAACTGGGGCTGGAGGCAATGATTTAATAATTAAAGTTCCAGTTGGAACTCAAATTTATGAGGAAGATAATAATACTTTAATTTATGACTTTACAAAAAATAAAGAAAGATACTTGGTAGCTGCTGGTGGCTATCACGGCTTAGGGAATGTTAGGTTTAAAAGTTCGACTAATAGAGCTCCAACAAAAAAAACAAATGGCAAAGTAGGTGAAGAATTTTGGGTGTGGCTACAATTGAAGGTTATTGCAGATGTAGGAATTATAGGAATGCCAAATGCTGGAAAATCAAGTTTACTTGCAGCGATAACACGCGCGAGACCTAAAATTGCAAATTATCCTTTTACTACTATAGATCCTAACCTTGGCGTCTCTTATTATGACGATAAAGAAGTTACACTAGCAGACATACCTGGCATAATAGAGGGTGCTCATGAGGGTATCGGACTTGGTGATAAATTCCTTCGACATATTGAAAGATGCAAAATTTTGTTACATTTAATAGATTTGTCAGAGGATAGGCTTACCGAAAACTACTTAAAAGTTAGAAACGAATTATCTAAATATGATAAAATTCTTACTAAAAAAAAAGAAATTATTGTGTTTAATAAATCTGATTTAATCACAAAAAAAGAAATGACAGAAAAATTAAAAAAATTTAAAATAAAAATTAAAAAAAAATATGAAATAATTTCAGTTGTGGCTGATAAAAACTTGGTTAATCTAAGAAAAATGTTATTAAAAAATGCAAATAAATAAAGCAAAGAAAATAATTATAAAATTAGGCTCATCTACCGTTGTTAATAATAATGGTAAGTTTAAAAGAAAATGGCTATTAAGTTTAATTCAAGATATCAAAAAATTAAGGAAAAATAATCAAGAAGTAGTTATTGTTTCATCTGGATCTATTGCACTTGGACAAAGTTATTTAAAAATTAAAGATAAAAAAGTCAAAATTGAGATGAGCCAGGCAGTTGCCTCGGTCGGTCAAATTCATTTAATTAATGAATTTCAAAAACTATTTGAGAAAAATAAAATTAAAATTGGACAAATTTTAATAACTCCAGATGACACCGAACAAAGAAGAAGAGCATTAAATGCTAGAAGAACATTTGAAAATCTTTTCAAATTAAATGCACTACCTATTGTTAATGAGAATGATACTACAGCTACTTCTGAAATTAAATACGGAGATAATGATAGGCTAGCTGCAAGAGTAGCCCAAATAGTGGGTGCAGATTTACTTATAATATTATCTGATGTTGACGGATTATATAAAAAAATATCAAATAAAAAAATCTTGATTAAAGAAGTTGACGTTATTAATGAAAAAATTTTTTCCTTAGTTGAAAAAACAATTAATAATTATGGCTCAGGCGGAATGTATACGAAGTTAGAAGCTGCAAAAATTTGCATGAACGCTGGGTGTAATATGCTAATTGCTAATGGGAAAAGTTTAAATCCTATACAAAAAATTATAAGTAAAAAACTATATACTTGGTTTAAACCAAAAATTTCTAACCTAGACGCTAGAAAAAAATGGATAATAAGCTCACTGTCTTCATCTGCTAAGATCTATATTGATAAAGGCGCATCTAAAGCTTTAAAGTCTGGAAAGAGTTTGTTGCCAGCTGGTATAATTAAAATCACAGGTACTTTTAAAAAAGGTGATAATATACTTATTTTAGACAACAATAATATTGATGTTGCGAGAGCATTATCTTCTTTCACGTCTGAAGAAATTAATAAAATTAAAGGTTTACAGAGCAATCAGATAGAAAATATTCTTGGGTATGCTAGTAAATCAGAAATAGTACATAAGGACGATATTGTAATATTATGAGAAAATTAAAACAAATTGGTATGAATGCAAAAAAAGCGTTAACTATACTCAATAATTTAGATGAAAAAAAAATTAACCAAGTACTTCTGGGCTATAATCAACTTTTATTAAAAAATAAAAAACAAATACTTAAAGAAAATAGTAAAGATATTAAAAATGTAAAAAGAAAACATCTTATAGATAGATTGGTGTTGAACGATAATAGAATAGAAAGCATGAGAAGCTCTGTTAATGATATTTTAAAATTTAGAAATCCTTTGAATAAAGTTTTAGAAGAGTGGAAAAGACCAAGTGGTTTAAAAATTAAAAAAGTTACAACTCCTATAGGTGTAATAGGTGTAATTTATGAGAGTAGACCAAATGTAACTGCAGATGTCTCTGCTCTGTGTTTAAAATCTGGAAATTGTGGAATATTAAGAGGAGGTTCTGAAGCATATAATTCAAACAAACTATTAGCTAATCTATTTAGAGAGTCTCTAAAAAAAAATAGTATTAATCAAAATTGTATTCAGTTTATTGAAAACAAAGATAGAAAAGTTGTAAGTTATCTTTTATCTAATATGTCAGAATATATTGATGTAATTGTACCAAGAGGAGGAAAAGAACTTGTAAAAAAAGTTCAACAACTTTCAAGAATACACGTGATTGGACACTTAGAGGGTCTTTGTCACATTTATGTAGATAACGACGCAGATACAAATATGGCAACAAAACTGGTTGCTAATGCAAAAATGCGCAGAACAAGTATATGTGGAGCAGTTGAAACATTATTGATAGATTCTATAGCAATAAAAAAACACGCTGTTCCAATTATTAATAAACTAACTTCATTAGGATGCGAAGTTGTTGTGGACAAAAAAATTAATCAAATACTAAAAAATAAATATAAATTAGCGAAAGAAATTGATTGGAAAACTGAATATTTAGATGCCAAAATTTCTGTTAAATCAGTCAATGGAGTGCAAGATGCCAAAAATCATATATTAAAATATGGCACGATGCATACAGATGGTATTATAACTAACAATTCTAAAATAGCAGAAATATTTTTAAATGGTGTCAATAGTGCGATTGCTATGCACAATGTCTCGACTCAATTTGCTGATGGTGGTGAGTTTGGGTTTGGTGGAGAGATTGGGATTTCAACAAATAAATTACCACCAAGAGGTCCAGTTGGAATTAATCAGCTAACATCATATAAATATATAGTGACTGGGAAAGGTATCACTAGGTCTTGATCAAAGATGATTGAATCTAGCAAGAAAAGAATAGGAATTTTTGGTGGCAGCTTTGATCCTCCACACTACGGACACATAGAAATCTCAAAACTAGCGATAAAAAAATTATTTTTAAATCAGATTTATTGGTGTGTAACAAAAAAAAATCCACTCAAAAGTAAAGGTTTTTTTTCACTATCCGAGAGAATTAAAAAAAGTAAAATTTTAACAAATAAAATACCAAAGATTAAAATTAAATTTTTTGAAGACAAAATAAAATCAGTTAATACTGTGGATTTAATGAAATATTTAAAGAGAAAAAATAAGAAAAATACTTTTTTTTTGATTATTGGTTCAGATAATTTAATTAAATTTCACAAATGGAAAAATTGGAAACTTTTGTTAGAATTGTGTAATATTGTCGTGTTTTCTCGAAAGGACTACGATAAAAAAGCTAAAAAATCTGTTATGATGAAATCAGTGAAAAAAATTATATTTATTAAAAATAAACCTATAAATATTTCTTCTACTCAAATTAGGAACAAAATAACATAAAATATAATGGAAATATCAGCAATTAAAAATAAGATTGAGAAAATTTTAGATAATAATAAAGCTAAAAATATTGTCTCTATTGATCTTAAAAAAAAATCCTATATAGCAGACTATATGATTATAGCTTCAGGAACGTCTTCTAGACACTTACAGTCCTTATCTGACAATTTAGTTTTCGAACTAAAAAAAATAGGAATTTATAATTGTAGAATGGAAGGAAAAGATAGCCTAGATTGGAAGCTTGTAGATGCTATAGATATAATAATTCATATTTTTCACCCCGAAAAAAGAGAGTTCTACGATCTCGAGAAAATGTGGTCAGAACCTATGCCAAAAGAAAAAATATCAATATGAAGAAAATAAATACTTTAATTATAATAATATTTTTTAATATATTAGTATGTTCTAATTATCTTTATTCTAAAAATTCCAACGAACTTTATGAAAAAATTGATTTATTTAGTGAAGTTTTAGAAACAATTAAAAATGAATATGTCGATGAAGTCGATCAGGCAGAAATTATGGACTCAGCAATTAATGGTGTTTTACAATCATTAGACCCTTATTCAGCATACATGAGCCCTAGATCATTTAAAGGTATGCAAACTGACACAAGAGGTAAATTTGGCGGTCTTGGAATTGAAATTGGAATGGAGTCAGGTGTAATTAGAGTGATCTCACCGATTGATGATACACCAGCTGCAGATGCTGGAATTAAAGCGGGTGATTATATTGTGAAGATTAACGAAGAACAGGTTCAAGGTAAATCACTGACTCAGGCTGTTGAACTAATGCGTGGACCAGTTGGTTCGGAAATAAAATTAACCGTTAGAAGAAAAAATGAGAAAAAAGCATTGGAATTTAAGATTAAAAGAGCAGTTATTGAGGTAAAATCAGTTGTAGCAAAAATTATTGGTGAGAAAAAAAAAATTGGTTATTTAAGATTAAAGTCTTTCAATCAGAATAGTGATGAGCAATTATTTAAGTCAATAAATAATTTTGAAAAAAAAAATAAATTAAACGGATATATTCTTGACTTGAGAAATAATCCGGGTGGTCTATTAAATCAAGCAATCAGCATAACGGATTTTTTTTTAGATGATGGGGAAATAGTGTCAACTAAAGGGAGAAAGATTAGTGAAACTAAAAGATGGTTTTCTAAAAAAGGAGACGGTATTAATGGAAAGCCCTTGATAGTAATTATTAATAATGGTTCTGCTTCTGCCTCTGAGATTGTTTCTGGTGCCTTAAAAGACCACAAACGAGCAACTATTTTAGGTGAAAATACCTATGGGAAAGGATCTGTTCAATCTATTATACCGTTAAAAAATGGTGGTGGAATAAGATTAACAATATCTAAATATTATTTGCCTTCTGGAAAATCAATTTCGGAAGTAGGTGTTCTTCCTGATATCTTTGTAGAAGAGGCTGGAGATAATTTTAAAATTAATAGTAAAACAGATAATCAATTAAAATATGCTGTTAATTTATTAACTTCATAAATGAAACATAAAAATCTTCCGTTAAGAACTGGTGTAGGAATAGCTGTTCTAAATTCACAAAATAAAATTTTTGTTGGTAAAAGAAAAGATAATCCATTCGATAAATGGCAAATGCCTCAGGGTGGAGTAGATTCTAACGAGCCTTTATTACAAGCGATGAAAAGAGAATTATTAGAAGAAACTAGTATTAAAAACATAGAAGTATTGAAAGAATTTGATCAATGGCTTGAGTATGAATTACCAGAAAAATTAATTGGGAAAATATGGAAAGGAAAATACAGAGGTCAAAAACAAAAATGGTTTGTGGTAAAATTTCATGGGGATGACAGAGAAATTAATATAAATACAAAAAATGCAGAATTTATAGAATGGAAATGGATAAATATAAATCTTCTTCCCGATCTAATTGTGCTTTTTAAAAAACATGTTTATGAACAAGTATTAATAGAACTAAAAAAAATTATTAACTGATTTGTTGAAGCGTTTCTAGCTTATGGTTTATAATATATTTTTCTTTATCTTTAATCTCAGTATTTTGCAAAAGAACTTTAGAATCATCAATCATTTCTGATATTTTTTCTTTTGTAAGCTTGTCGAGTTTAATTGTGGATGAGGTTAAAACTAGAAGTTTGTTATTAAAAAATTCTACAGTCCCTTCTTCAACATAAAATTTTTCAATATTATTTTCGATTTCTACTTCTATAAATCCTGGTCTTAAAAAGGTAATCAATGAAATATGATCTTTTAAAATTGTCATTAATCCCTCGTACGCCGGTATAGTTACCTGTTTGACATCAGTATTTAGTAAAATTTGATCAGGACTAATTATTTCTAAATTAAATTTTTCAGTCATTTCTACTTAACTTCTTGACCCATTTTCTCAGCTTTTTCAATCGCTTCTTCAATTCCTCCAACCATATAAAATGCAGATTCTGGAAGATGATCGTATTCACCTTTACAAATTGCGTCAAATCCTTTGATGGTTGATTCCAAATCAACTAATTTTCCAGGTGAGCCTGTAAAGACTTCTGCAACAAAGAAAGGTTGTGATAAAAATCTTTGAATTTTTCTTGCTCTTGTTACGGTAATTTTATCTTCTTCTGATAATTCATCCATACCTAAAATTGCTATAATATCTTGTAAAGATTTATATGCCTGAAGCGTTTGTTGAACCTCTCTTGCTACTCTATAGTGCTCTTCTCCTACTATCCTTGGATCAAGAATTCTTGAAGTAGAGTCTAGAGGATCTACTGCTGGATAAATTCCTATTTCAGCTATCTGCCTTGAAAGAACTGTTGTAGCATCTAAGTGTGCAAATGAAGTAGCTGGGGCCGGATCTGTTAAATCATCCGCAGGGACATAAATAGCTTGTACAGATGTAATTGACCCTTTGCTGGTTGAAGTTATTCTTTCTTGTAAGTTTCCCATATCAGTAGCTAGAGTTGGTTGATATCCCACAGCCGATGGTATTCTTCCTAATAATGCTGAAACTTCCGATCCTGCTTGGGTAAATCTAAAAATATTATCAATAAAAAATAGTACGTCTTGTCCTTCTTTATCTCTAAAATATTCGGCAACAGTTAAACCTGTAAGAGCAACTCTTGCTCTGGCTCCTGGCGGTTCATTCATTTGTCCATAAACTAATGCAGCTTTGGACCCTTCGCCATCAGGTTTAATTACTCCTGATTCAATCATCTCATGATAGAGATCGTTTCCTTCTCGAGTTCTTTCTCCAACTCCAGCAAATACTGAAAACCCACCGTGTGCCTTTGCAATGTTGTTTATTAACTCCATAATAGTGACAGTTTTACCAACTCCTGCTCCTCCAAATAAACCAACTTTTCCACCTTTTGCATAGGGAGCTAAAAGATCGATAACTTTAATTCCTGTAACCAACATTTCTGTTTCAGTAGACTGCTCGGTAAACTTAGGAGCCTGTCTGTGTATTGGCCATTTTTCTTTAGTTTTAACCGGTCCTTTTTCATCAATCGGCTCTCCAATTACGTTAATTATTCTTCCAAGAGTTTCTGGTCCAACAGGTACTAGTATAGGTTCACCTGTATTTATAACTACATCTCCTCGTTTTAAACCTTCTGTAGAATCCATTGCTATAGTTCTAACGCTACCTTCACCTAGGTGTTGTGCAACTTCTAATACTAGTTTATTTCCTTCATTGCTGACTTCGAGTGCCGTATATATTTCTGGCAAATCACCATCGAAAGTTACGTCGATAACCGCACCAATGATCTGAGTAATTTTTCCTGTTTTTTTCATAGTTATAGACTTTCTGCTCCTGATATTATTTCAATTAATTCTTTAGTAATTACTGCTTGTCTACTTCTGTTGTAATTTATTGTTAATTTGTTAACTAGATCTCCTGCATTCCTAGTTGCACTGTCCATTGCTGTCATACGAGAACCTTGTTCACTAGCAGAATTTTCTAAAAAAGCTTTAAAAACTTGTGTTGAAATATTTTTTGGAAGTAAGTCTTCAAGGATTTCATCTTCATCAGGTTCAAATTCATAAAAAATTTCTTCATTTTTTTTTGAATCTTTTTTTACTTCCGTGGGAATTATTTGCTGTGCTTCCGGTATTTGTGTCATAATATTTTTAAAATTGTTAAAAAATAAAATACATTTATCAAATTCATTTTTGTTAAACAAATCTAGGATTATTTTTCCAACTTCGTCAGCTTCAACAAATGAAATTTTTTTTTTATTTTTAAAGCTCAGCTTTTTAATAGTATACTTTCCGTATTCTCTCTTAAGTTGCTCATGACCTTTTGAACCAATTATGATGATTTTTAAATTTTTTCCTTCTTTTAATATTTTTTCAAAATATTTTTTTGCTAATCTGCATATATTTGAATTGAAGCCTCCACACAGACCCCTGTCTGATGTCATTACTACACACAAATGAATATGGTCTTTGCCCGTTCCAATTAATAGTTTTGGAGCGTTCAGAGGGTCACTTATAGACTCTGTTAAATTTAAAATTATATTTTGCATTTTTTCACTATACGGTCTTCCTTTTTCTGCGTTCTCTTGCGCTTTTCTAAGTTTTGCAGCAGCTACCATTTTCATTGCTTTGGTAATTTTTTGTGTAGACTTAACACTAACAATTCTTTTTCTTAAATCATCTAAACTAGGCATTATTTTTTAATTTTTTTATACTCTTCTATTATTTGAATTAAAGATTCTTCAGTATCTTTATCTAATTTTCCAGTAGTTTGGATTGTGCTTAGAATTTCATTTTTCTCATTTTTAATTTTTTCTATAATATCTTTTTCAAAACTTTTAATTTGGTTCAATTCTACATCATCTAAATATCCTCTAACTCCTGTAAATACAGAAATAACTTGTTCTGCTACGGTTAGAGGTGAGTATTGATTTTGTTTTAAAAGTTCTGTTAGTTTTGAACCACGATTTAAAAGCTTTTGTGTTGATGTATCAAGGTCTGAGCCAAATTGAGCAAAGGCAGCCATTTCTCTGTATTGAGCTAACTCTAATTTTATTGAGCCAGCAACTTTTTTCATTGCTTTTGTTTGTGCCGCTGATCCTACTCTTGAAACTGAGAGTCCAACGTTTACAGCTGGTCTGATACCTTGATTAAATAGTTGTGTTTCTAAAAATATTTGGCCATCAGTAATAGAAATTACATTTGTTGGGATGTAAGCAGAAACGTCTCCAGCCTGCGTTTCAATTATAGGTAAGGCAGTTAAAGAACCACCCCCATTAGCATCGCTTAGTTTTGCAGCTCTCTCTAAGAGTCTGCTATGCAGATAAAATACATCTCCAGGGTAGGCTTCACGTCCAGGAGGTCTTCTTAGCAATAAAGACATTTGTCTATAAGCAACAGCTTGTTTTGATAGATCATCATAAATAATTAATGCGTGCATTCCGTTATCTCTAAAATATTCTCCAATTGTACAACCAGTATAGGGAGCTAAAAATTGCAAGGGGGCAGCATCAGAAGCTGTCGCTGCTACAACTGTCGTATACTTCATAGCACCGGCGTCTTCTAAAGTTTTAACAATTTGTGCTACTGTTGAACGTTTTTGTCCTATGGCCACATAAATACAATAAAGTTTTTTCTTCTCATCATCAGATTCATTAATTGTTTTTTGATTGATGATTGCGTCAATTGCAACTGCGGTTTTGCCAGTTTGACGGTCTCCAATAATTAATTCTCTCTGGCCTCTTCCAATCGGAATTAAAGTATCGATAGCCTTTAAACCTGTTTGCATTGGTTCACTAACGGACTGTCTTGGAATGATTCCAGGTGCTTTAACTTCTACTCTTTTTCTTGTTATTTTCTGACTTAAATTTCCTTTTCCATCAATTGGATTTCCCAGTCCATCAAGAACTCTGCCTAAAAGTTCTTTACCGACAGGTGCATCTACGATTGAGCCAGTTCTTTTTACTGTACTCCCTTCTTTTATTTTTCTATCATCACCAAAAACAACTATTCCTACATTGTCACTTTCTAAATTAAGTGCCATACCTTTAGAACCATCTTCAAATTCAACCATCTCTCCAGCTTGTACATTGTCAAGTCCAAAAACCCTTGCTATTCCATCACCAACAGATAGAACTTTTCCTACTTCAGATACTTCTGCTTTTTCTCCAAAGTTTTTTATTTGTTCTTTTAATATTTTAGTAATTTCTGATGGATTAATTTGCATATTATGCTTCTAACATGGTTTGTTCATATTTTTTTAATTTATTTTTAATTGAAGTATCAATCATAAGACTTCCTATTTGCATTTTTAAGCCTCCAATTAAATTTTCATCAACTTTATAATCAAACGCTACAATAGTTCCTATTGCCTGTGAAAGTTCAGTATTTAGATCTTTAAGTTCTTCATTTGATAAATTTTTTGAAGAAATTAAAGATGCTTTTAATTCACCTCTTTTTTTTGAAACTAAAGATAAAAAATTTAGAAAAATAGTATTTAGAAAAAAAATTCTTCTTTTGAACACTAAAATAGATAAAAAGTTATGAATAATTTTTGACAAACTCATTTCAACTGATGTTTTTTTTAATACTTCTAGTTGACTTAACTGTGATTGAGTAGGATCCTTAATAAAATTTTTTAAATCATCACTAGTATTGTAAATTGCTAAAACCTCATTAACATTTTTTTCTACAGCCTCTAATTCAGAATTTTCTTTAGCGAGTTCATATAGCGCTAGAGCATATCTATTGGCTGTTTCTGAGGAAAATGACTTATTAGAACTCACTTTTATACTCCTAGTTTAGAAATTTTGTTAAGAATGTGGTTTCCTACCATAAGGACAGGCACCGATCAAGGTGGTTAGGTTGTTTTAAGCAAAGTTAATAGGATCAACATCAACCGTAAGTTTTATTTTTTTAGATATAGTTAAATTATCAAGAATTTTACCAACACTTTTTTGAATTAAACTGCTGTTTTTGGATCTTAATAAAAGTCGTGTTCTATACTTTTTTTTAACTTTAAAAATAGGTGAGTCCACAGGCCCTAAAACATCAAGTTGACTTATAGTGCTTAATTTTTTTTTAATTTCTTGTGCTGCTCTAAAGCTATCTTGACTAGAATTAGCTGAAACGATCAAAGCAATAAGTCTTGAATAAGGTGGTAAATTTTTATTTTTTCTAATAATCAATTCGTTATTTAAAAATTTTTCTGGGTTATTTTCTAATACATCTTTCAAAGTTTCATTTAAAGGTGTTGCAGTTTGATAAATAATTATAGATTTGTTTGAGAACCTACCTGCCCTGCCACTTAATTGATTATATAGCTGTATATTTTTTTCAGTTGTTCTTAAATCATAACCCATTCCAGAAAAGTCTGCATCTACCACAACGATACAATTTAGTTTAGGAAAATTAAATCCTTTTGAAATTAATTGTGTTCCTACAAGTATATCTATTTCATTTTTTTCTATTTTTTTTAAAATAGATTCTGGTTCATTTTTTTTTGCTAAGAAATCACTTGAAAATATTTTAATATTTTTTTTTGGAAAAATAGTTTTTAATTCATCGTATATTTTTTCAACACCTGGACCGTACATACGAAAATCACAAAGTTGTGTTTCAATTTTACAATTTTTTTCTTTCTTCACTTTAACTCCACAATGATGACAAATAAGTTTATTCGTTGATTTATGGTAGGTTAAATAGATTGAGCAATTTGGGCACAAATGTTTAAAACCACATTTTTTACAAATTAAAAAAGGAGCATACCCTCTCCTGTTTAAAAAAAATAATACTTGCTCTTTGTTTTTTAAATAGTCTTGAATTAATTCTATAGTTTCATCTGCTATAAATTGATTTTTTTTAAGTGAAGATTTTTCAAGATTAACTACTTTAGCTTCAGGCAATGGGAAATCACGATAACGATTTGTTAACCTTGTGTGGTTATATTTTTTGTTTTTTATATTGCTAAAAGTTTCTAATGAGGGAACGGCAGAAACTAAATGTATAGGTATATTTTCAAAAGAAGCTCTTGATATTGCCATATCACGTGCATGGTAAATAATACCTTCATCTTGTTTATATGAAGGATCGTGCTCTTCATCTAACACAATTAATCCTAGATTTTTAAATGGCAACAACAATGAAGAGCGTGCTCCAATTACTAAATTTAAACTGTTATTAACAACTCCTTGCCAGATTTTTCTCTTACTTTTAATTCCTATTTTTGAATGCCAAATTGCTGGTAAAAAACCAAAAAATTCTTCAAATCTATCTTTGAATTGATTAGTTAAGAAGATTTCAGGCAACAATATGAGTACTTGGTGACCTTTATTTAGAATTTCTTTTATTCTTTCAAAATAAACTATTGTTTTTCCTGATCCTGTCACACCCTGCAATAAAGATACGTTAAATACATCACCAAATTTTCTAAGATCCTCGAGGCTTTTTTTTTGGTCTTTATTTAAAAAAAATTTAGATTTATTTTTTTTTAAAATTTCTTTGTTATTCTCTTCAATTTTAATTGAATTTTTTTTATCACCAAGACACATTTTAAGTATCATGCCCTTTGAGACTAAGTTGTAAGCAGAGAACCAATTAATATAATCAACTAAGCTTTTGTTAATTTTAAAGTTATCTATTTTTTTTTCTATTTTCTTTATCTTAAATTCTTTTAAAGAAGGCTTGATTTTATCCCAAACAACACCAATTTCTTGACTCTTGCCGAAAGGGACAATGACTAGGTCGCCTGGTTCTAAAGCTTCTAAAATCCCAGAATCATATGTAAAAGGAAAATTAAATATTTTAGGTATTAAAACAGGTACTTTCATTTTAAGAATCTGATTGATATTATATCAATTAAAAATGAATTGCTCTTTTATCAACCGCTAAAGCTGCTTCTTTTACTGCCTCTGTATGAGTTGGATGGGCATGGCATGTTCTTGCTATATCTTCTGCACTTGCACCGAACTCCATAGCTAGTGCCATTTCAGCTATCATGTCACCAGTATGTGGCCCAATCATATGCACTCCTAAAACTCTGTCTGTTTTGCTATCCGCTAATATTTTTACAAAACCATCAGTTTCATTATTAACCTTAGCACGAGAATTCGCAAGAAACGGAAATTTTCCCACTTTATAACTTATTTTTTCATTTTTAAGTTGCTCTTCCGTTTTTCCGACAACTGCAACTTCTGGTGATGTATAAACAACACCAGGTATAATGTCGTAATTAACATGCCCAGCTTGTCCTGCGATGATTTCAGCAACAGCAATTCCTTCTTCTTCAGCCTTATGAGCGAGCATTGGACCTTTGATTACGTCTCCAATAGCATAGATGTTATTTATCGAAGTTTGCAGTTTTTCATTTACTTCAATCCTGCCTTGCTTATCTTTTTTAATTCCCATTTTTGTTAAATTTAATCCTTCTGTATAAGGTTTTCTTCCAACCGAAATTAAGACCTTGTCAGCTAAAATTTTTTCTTCTTTTGATGTTTCGTTGTTTGTAAAAGCAACTTCCACTTGATCACCTTTATTGCTCACTGAGGTTACTTTTGAGTTTAATTTAAATTTAAATCCTTGTTTTGTTAAAATTTTCATAAATTCTGATGAAATCTCTTTATCCATTCCAGGAGTGATGTGGTCTAAATATTCTAAAACAGTTACGTTTGATCCAAGTCGCGACCACACAGAACCCATTTCTAATCCAATATACCCACCACCTATTACTATAAAATTTTTAGGCACTTCTTTTAGTGCAAGTGCACCTGTTGAAGATACAATATTTTCTTCATCAATTTCCATGCCGGGCAAAGTAGATGGGCCTGAACCTGTGGCAATAACAATATTTTTAGACTTATACGATGTTCTTTTTTCTCCCTCATAAACAACAACATCATTTTTAGAAAACAAAACACCCTTACCTTTAATATATGTTACTTTGTTTTTTTTAAATAAAAATTCAATTCCTTTAGTTAAGACTTGAACTGATTTATTTTTATTTGCCATCATCTTATCTAAATTAAGTTTTAAACCTGTAAATTCTATTCCTTGGGCGTTAAAGTCTTTTTGAGCTTTGTGATAAGACTCTGATAGGTTTAAAAGACTTTTAGATGGTATACATCCTACGTTAAGACAAGTTCCACCTAGTGTTCCTCTTGATTCAATACACGCGGTTTTCAAGCCTAATTGAGCTGCACGAATGGCACAAACATATCCACCAGGACCTCCACCAATAATAATTACATCAAAATTATTTTCCATAACTATAAATTTAGAAATAGTCTTCTAGGGTCTTCAAGACACTCTTTTATTGTTTTTAAGAAAGAAACTGCTTCTTTTCCATCAACAATCCTGTGGTCATATGATAAAGCTAGATACATGATCGGTCTAATTGATACGCTTTTGTTAATTACCACAGGCCGTTCTATAATATTGTGCATGCCTAATACAGCTGACTGAGGTGGGTTTAAGATAGGCGTCGAAAGCATTGAGCCGTAAATACCTCCATTTGTAATTGTGAAGGTTCCTCCTTGTAAATCATCAATAATAATTTTTCCATCTTTTGCTTTTTGCCCGAGTAAGTTAATATTTTTTTCTATTTCAGCAAAAGACATTTCATCTGTGTTTCTTAAAACAGGAACTACTAAACCTCTATCTGTTCCAACAGCTATGCTTATGTTGTAATAATTTTTATAAACAATTTCATCTCCTTGAATTTCTGCATTTATAACAGGATAATTTTTAAGTCCAACAACACAAGCTTTTACAAAAAAAGACATAAATCCTAATTTAACAGAGTATTTTTTTTGGAACTCTTCCTTGTGTTCGTTTCTCATTGAGATAATCGCGTTCATGTCAACTTCATTAAAAGTAGTTAGGATTGCTGCGTTCTCTTGAGCTTCTTTAAGTCTTTTAGCTATGGTCATTCTTAGTCTTGTCATTTTAATTCTTTCTTCAGGTCCGTTAGTAATTTTTCTTTTTAAAGGTTCTGGTTTAGCTCCCATTAAACTTAAAAGGTCTTCTTTTAAAATAACTCTATTTTTTCCTGAACCCTTAACTTCACTAAGATTTATATTAGACTCTTTTGCCAGTTTTCTTGCAGCAGGCGAAGCCAAATCTAAGTTTAAATTATTTTTTACTTCTGGCTCACTGTGAATTTTTGTTAAGACAAGAGGCTCCTCTTCTGCTTCTTTTTCTTCTTCTCCTATAAATGGTTTTACTTCTGGTATTTCTTTTTTAATAATTTCTTTTTCTTCCTTAACAAGTTCAAGTTTTTTTTGTGGAGGTGAATATTTTTTCACTTCTGGGCTTATTTTTGTTTCAGAACTTTTTGATTGTGTAATAGTTCCTAATAAAGCACCAACGTTTACGGTTTGTCCTTCTTTAACCGAAATTTTTTCTATTCTTCCGTTAGAGGGAGCAGGTACTTCTACGTTAACTTTGTCAGTCTCTAGTTCAACTATCGCTTCATCTGTATTAACTGTGTCACCTTCATTTTTCAGCCACTTAGCAACTGTAGCTTCTGTTACGGACTCTCCAAGTGTAGGGACTATTATACGTTCAGACATTAGTTAATTTTTCCAACCACCTTTTCTAATATTTCTTTTTGTTGTGCAAGATGTTTATTTAGATTTCCGGTCGCAGTGGATGCAGAGGGTCTTCTTCCAATGTATTCAACATTTTTATTGTTAATATTAATGATTTCTAAGGTTCTGTTAATATAATGGTTAACTGTATTCCAAGCGCCCATATTTTTTGGTTCTTCTTGGCACCAATAAATATCTGCATTTTTAGCGTATCTTTTTAGCTCCTTTCCTAATCTTTTTACCGGAAATGGATAGATTTGTTCTAGACGAATAAAAACAACTCTATCGTTTTTTGTTTTTTCTCTGGCATCAGTTAAATCAAAATAAATTTTTCCTGAGCAAATAACTACTTTATTGATCTGGTCGTCTTTTTTAAGCTTAATTAAACCGTATTCACTCGTGTAAGCTCGATCTGGTAAGACTCTGTGGAAAGAAGTGTTTTTTGTAAAATCATCTATAGTTGAAACACATTGTTTGTGTCTTAGTAAAGATTTTGGAGTCATTATAACCAATGGCTTTCTAAACTCTCTATGCATTTGCCTTCGTAACGCGTGGAAATAATTAGCTGGTGTCGTACAATTTACTACTTGAATATTATCTTGTGCACACATTTGTAAAAATCTTTCCAATCTTGCTGAGGAATGTTCAGGTCCTTGACCTTCGTAACCGTGGGGTAATAACATTACTAAACCACTTGCTCTGCCCCATTTAGATTCACCTGAGGTAATAAATTGATCAATAATTATTTGTGCACCATTAGCAAAGTCACCAAATTGAGCTTCCCACAAGACTAGAGTTTCAGGTTCTGATAATGAGTAACCAAATTCAAATCCTAGAACAGCGAGTTCAGACAAAAGGGTGTCTATTACTTCAATTTTTTTTTGGCTTACTGAAATATTGTTTAAAGGAATATATCTTTCGTGACTGTCTTGATTTCTAAGCACAGAATGCCTCTGACTAAAAGTTCCTCTGCCTGAATCTTGACCTGACAATCTTACAGAAAAACCTTCTACTAAAAGAGTACCAAAAGCTAAAGCCTCAGCTGTTGACCAATCGATTGGAAGATTATTATTAAACATTTTTTGCTTATTATCAAATATTTTTTTTAATGTTTTATGTATTTTAAAATTAGTTGGAATAGTTGTAATTTTCTTTCCTATTAAATTAATTTTTTCTTTATCAACACCACTTGCACCTCTTCTATCTTTACCAGGTGTAGGAGTAAATCTTGACCAAACACCGTCGAACCACTTTAGTTCGCGTTTGTAATTTTTTGATTCAGTAAACTCTTTTTCTAGATATGTTTTAAAATTATTTATTTGTTGATCTACTTTTTCTTTAGAATAAATTTTTTCATTTATTAATTTTTCAGAATAGATTTTTAACGATGTAGGATGAGTTTTTATTTTTTTATACATTAAAGGTTGAGTGAAAGAAGGTTCGTCACCTTCATTGTGTCCAAATCTTCGGTAGCAAAACATATCAATTACAATATCTCTATTGAATTGTTGTCTAAACTCTGTCGCAATTTTAGCACAATGGACAACAGCTTCAGGATCGTCTCCATTAACGTGTAAAATTGGGGCCTGGGCAATTTTAGCAACTTCGCTTGGATAAGGTGAAGATCTTGCAAATCTTGGAGATGTTGTAAAACCTATCTGATTGTTAACTATAATATGAATTGTTCCGCCTATATTGTGTCCTGGTAATCCCGACATTGCAAAACATTCTGCGACTATTCCTTGGCCTGCAAACGCAGCATCTCCATGAATTAATACTGGTATAACTTTTTTTCTTTCTGGATCTTTGTGAAAAAATTGTTTTGCTCTTACCTGGCCTAAGACTACAGGGTTGACAGCTTCTAAGTGTGAAGGATTGTCTGTTAAACTAATATGTACAACATTACCATCAAACTCTCTATTTGACGATGCACCTAAATGGTATTTAACGTCTCCTTCAAAATCTCTTTTAGCTTCAACAGCGCGGCCAAAAAATTCATTAAAAATTGCTTTGAATGGTTTCCCCATAACGTTAGACAAGACATTTAATCTGCCTCTATGTGACATCCCGATCTTGATTTCTTTTACTCCTAAATTGCCACCTCTTTTTATTATTTGTTCCAAAGCAGGTACTAAGGACTCTCCACCATCAATTCCAAACCTCTTTGTTCCTACAAACTTAACATGTAAATATTTTTCAAAACCTTCTGCTTCGATTATTTTATTTAAAATTGCTTTTTTTCCATTTTCTGTAAAAACAACTTCTTTTTCTGGACCTTCTATCCTGTCCCTAATCCAATTTTTTTCTTCTGGGTCTCCCATGTGCATAAATTCATAGCCTATATTTCCTGAATAAGTTTTTTTTAAAATATTTATAATTTCAGAAAGTTTTGCTTCTTGTAGTCCTAAAACTCCATCTAAAAATATTTTTTTATTAAAATCTTCTTTAGTAAAACCATATGTTTCAGGTTTTAATTCTGGGTGCTCTTCTCTCACCATTAATTCTAAAGGATCAAGGTTAGCGATTAGATGTCCTCTAATTCTAAAAGCTCTAATTAACATAATTGCTCTTATAGAATTTTTTGCTGATTCTTCTGTTAGTGAGATATCTTCAGTTCTTTCATTTTCTAATAAATCTTCTTTTAGTAAATCTTCTGAATCTAAATTATTTTTTTTAATTTTCCTCTTAGGAGTCCAGCTAGGTCCTTCTAGGGTTTTAGAAATAATTTCTTTATTTTCTTTAAGTCCATCAAAAAACTCTTTCCATCCTTCAGGTAGTTTACCGGGATCTTTTAAATATTCAGAGTAATATTCCTCTATAAAAGCAGAGTTATTTCCAGCTAGGAATGAGGTTTTTTTAAATATATTATTATCTTGAGACGATGACATTTAATATCTCATATTAACATATAATACTTTTAATTAATTATTTAGTTTTTCAAGCAAAGTTTTACCAATATCTGCCGGTGATTTTGAGATTGTTATACCTGCTGATTCCATTGCTTCTATCTTATCTTCAGCTCCACCTGTGCCTCCAGATACAATCGCTCCAGCATGTCCCATTGTTCTGCCCGGTGGTGCTGTTAATCCTGCAATAAAACCAACCATTGGTTTCTTAATTTTAGATTTTTTAATAAATTCTGAAGCTTCTTCTTCAGCCGATCCACCGATTTCCCCAATCATAACAATAGACTTTGTTTCGTCATCTTGAAGAAATAATTCTAAACAGTCGATAAAATTAGTCCCATTAATAGGATCTCCACCAATCCCAATACAAGTAGATTGACCCATACCACTAACTGTTGTTTGGGCTACCGCTTCGTAAGTCAAAGTACCTGATCTTGAAACTATTCCAACAGACCCTTTCTTGTGGATGTTGCCAGGCATAATTCCAATTTTACACTCGTCTGGAGTAATGATTCCTGGGCAATTAGGTCCGATTAAACGACTCTGACTTCCGGATAAATTTTTTTTTACTTTTATCATATCAATTACTGGTATTCCTTCAGTTATACAAACTACTAATTCTATCTTAGCTTCTATGGCCTCAATAATTGCATCCGCAGCAAATTTTGGTGGAACATAAATCATTGTTGCTTTCGCACCTGTTTGTATTTTTGCTTCTTCGACTGAATTAAAAACAGGTAAGCCTAAATGTTTCTGACCTCCTTTTTTAGGCGTTACGCCACCCACCAATTTTGTTCCATATTTTAAAGCTTGGTCTGAATGAAAAGTTCCATGCGTGCCTGTAAACCCCTGGCATATAACTTTAGTATTTTTATCAATTAAGACTGACATTTATTTTATTGCTTCAACAATTTTTTTTGCTGCATCGTTTAAATCTAATGCTGATAATATTTTTAAACCTGATTTGTCCAATATATCTTTACCTTCTTGAAAGTTAGTTCCTGCAAGTCTTACTACTAGCGGAACTTCTAAATTAGTTTCTTTAGCAGCTTCGAGTACTCCTTGAGCGATTACATCACATCTCATAATTCCACCAAATATATTAATTAAAATTCCTTTAACATTTTTATCTGATAAAATTAGTTTAAA